>OQVT01000091.1_pt1 | contig 35168 bp, 31 predicted proteins | sample 1691561 | NCBI WGS metagenome assembly OQVT01 (sample SAMN03418260, study PRJEB22391) | human gut metagenome | biome: human-gut; feature: organic feature; material: feces | host: Homo sapiens | place: Tanzania | collected 2013-01 | reverse complement strand
AATAGGGTTTGAACCTATGACCTTCACCACGTCAAGGTGACACTCTCCCGCTGAGTTACCCGCGCATTACTCTCCCAATTATGCACGAAAAACAAAAAGTGTCTAGTGGTTTCTGAAAAACCTGAAAAACCCATCAAACGAAGACTCTCCAAGTTGTCACTTTTTTGGACGAAAACCATCAAAAAAGTGACATGCAACCAATCACACGTCCAAAGAACGAGAAACCTTTATGAAAGCGTCAACAGCTTTTTGAATCTGCTCTGGCGTATGCACCGCAGAAAGCTGCACCCTTATGCGGGCCTTGCCCTTTGGAACCACAGGATAGCAGAATCCAATGACGTACACACCCTCCTTCAAAAGGGCATCGGCCATCTTGACAGCCTTGACCTCATCGTAGAGCATGACTGGAACTATGGCGGTGTTGCCGGGGACAAGATCGAATCCTGCGGCTTCCATCTTGGAACGGAAGAGCCTTGCGTTCTCCATGGTCTTCTCACGGTAAGGATTGCCTTTTTCAAGAAGCTCTATGACCTTCATCGTTCCTCCTGCAACGGCAGGTGCCAATGTGTTGGAGAAAAGGTAGGGACGTGCGCGCTGGCGGAACAGGTCAATTAGTTCCTGACGACCGCTTATGCATCCGCCGCTTGCACCGCCAAGGGCCTTTCCAAAGGTTGTGGTGATCAGATCAACCTTGTCCTGAAGCCCATAGTATTCAGCAGTACCACGGCCTGTAGCGCCAATATAGCCTGTAGAATGGGAGTCATCCACCATGATCAGGCTGCCATATCGTTCAGCAAGGGCGCATATAGCATCAAGCTTTGCAATGTCGCCGTCCATGGAGAAGACGCCATCGGTACAAATTATCATGCGCCTGCATCCCATAGAGACAGCTTCCTTCAAGCAGCTCTCAAGCTCAGCCATGTCGCTGTGCTTGTACCTGAAGCGCTTTGCCTTGCACAGGCGAACACCGTCTATGATGGAGGCGTGGTTGAGCTCATCGCTTATGATCGCATCACCTTCTCCCAGAAGAGGCTCGAACACAGCGCCGTTCGCATCGAAGCAGGAGGAGAACAGTATGGTGTCGTCAGTTCCAAGGAACGCGCTTATCTTACGCTCAAGATCCTTGTGCAGCTTTTGGGTGCCGCAGATGAAACGCACGGACGAAAGGCCGTAGCCCCACACGTCCATTGCAGCCTTGGCAGCCTCAACGACCTCCTTGTTGTCCGCAAGTCCAAGATAGTTGTTGGCGCAGAAGTTCAATACATCCACGACGCTTCCATCTGGATTCTGGACCTTTATGAGCCCGCTCTGAGCGGAAACAATCACCCTTTCCTTTTTTGAAAGCCCCTGCTCCTCAAGACCATCCAAAAACTCCCTAAGCTCTTTTCTAAGTGCATCCGTCATACCTCAACCCCTCCTTGCCTGTATGGTTCTGATCATATCCTCAGTCATGGACTCCAAGTCGTAGTCAGGCTCCCAGCCCCACTCCACCCTAGCGGCGTAGTCCTCAAGGCAATCGGGCCAGGAATCGGCTATTGCCTGCTTGACTGGGTCTATGTCGTATCCAATGGTGAAATCCGGAATCAGATTCCTTATGTATGCCGCCTGCTCCTCCGGGCAGAAGCTCATTGAGGCGATGTTGAATGCGTTTCTGTGGCGTAGCTTGTCAGGATTTGCCTCCATGACCTGGATTGCGGCCTTGACGGCATCTGGCATGTATATCATGTCAAGGTACGTGTCGCTTCTTAGGAAGCATTCGTAGTGGTGCTTCTCAACTGCGGCGTAGTAGATGTCAACGGCATAGTCCGTCGTACCGCCACCTGGAGGTGTCATGTTGCTTATGACGCCTGGGAAGCGAACGCCACGGGTGTCCACATCGTACTTGTGGTAGTAGTAGTCGCAAAGAAGCTCGCCTGCGACCTTGGACACCCCATATATGGAAGTAGGACGCTGGATGGTATCCTGTGGCGTGTACTGCTTTGGAGTAGAAGGTCCAAAGGCCCCAATTGAGGAAGGCGTGAACACGGCGCACTTCTCCTGACGCGCAACCTCAAGGGATGTTATGAGGCCGTTCATGTTTATGTCCCATGCACGCTGCGGGTTGCGCTCGGCCGTTGCAGAAAGAATTGCAGCCAAGTGGTATATCGTATCTATCTTGTGCTTTTTGACGACCTCAAGGAGCTTTTCGCCGTCACGGCTGTCCATCTTGTAGAACGGGCCGCCCTGGACAAGGTCCAAGTTGACGTCATCGCGGATATCGGTAAGGACGACGTTGTCGCTTCCGTATTTCCTCCTCAAGCCAATGGCTATCTCAGACCCAAGCTGGCCTAGAGAGCCCACAACCAGAATGTTCTTCACAAACAGGCCTCCATGAAACCTTTTGTACAGGGACTCCAAGTCCCTTGTAATTCATTGACAGCAAAAGCTGTTGGCACTAGAATTGGACCAAATGCGGACCCTTCGCAAAAGCTCCTGTCAAAGCTTCCGTAAAAGCTTGATCCAAAGCTGAACCAAAGACGGAACCAAAACAGAGCCCAACCTAAGGATCCATACGAAGTTCAGTATAGTGAACGAATTTTGATATGTCAAAACAAAAGAACGTCTTTCAGCGACAAAACCGGGTTGTCTGAAGCACGTTCCTGTTGATGACCGATTACAGACCAAGGAGAGAGAACATGGAAGCCCCTCCAATGATAGGAAAGAACATACAGAAGATGCGCACGGACCGCGGACTCACGCTCAACGTGCTGTCAGAGAAATCAGGTGTCTCCAAGGCCATGCTGAGCCAAATAGAGTCCGACAAGGTCAACCCAACCGTAGCGACGGTATGGAAGATCGCAAAGGGCCTAGGAGTGGACCTCAACGAGCTTCTCAGCACAGACGCCCTTCCAAAGAGGATATTCAGCGTGAACCCCAACGAGACCAAGAGCGCAGCGGCCCTTGAGATGGTGGATCATGGTGTGACCATAAAGGTCCTCTCCCCCCTCAACATGGTGGAAGAGCTTGAGATGTACCTCCTTACGCTTCCAGTGGGCACGGAGCTTCCGTCCGAGCCGCACTACCCTGGCACGCAGGAGTTCCTTACAATCCTCAAGGGACAGGTTACGGTCACAGCGGGAGAGAACACGGCAACGCTCAAGAAAGGCGATTTCCTTGTCTACCACTGCGATGTAGACCATACAATAGCAAACAGCGGCAGCCAGCCGGCTGAGGTCCACATGGTCGTGAGGTACACCAAGAAATGATAGAGAAGCTAGACGAATTCAAAGGACAGCTCGAGGAGCTGGACTCAAAGCTATCGGACCCAAATGTCATGAAGGACATGTCCGCATACAAGAACCTCATGCAGGAGAGAAGCCGCCTTGTTCCAATCGTTGAGGAACTGACGAATCTCAAGGCCTTGACCGAAGAGCTAAAGGACAACGAAGCACTTTCCAAGGAGAGCGATCCAGATATAGCAGAGATGGCAAAGGAGGAGATTCCCCTCCTCAAGGAAAGGATCGAGCAGACGCAGAAGCACTGCAAGATGCTCCTAGTTCCGCCGGATCCAATGGAAGGCAAGAACATAATCATGGAGATAAGGGCCGGCACGGGCGGCGAAGAAGCAGCCCTTTTTGCAGCGGACCTCTACAGGATGTACTCATACTATGCCGAGTCCATGCACTGGAAGCTTGAAGAGATAAGCTCCAACGCAACGGAGCTTGGAGGCTACAAGGAAGTGATAGTCTCCATCTCAGGCAAGGACGTCTACGGCTCGCTCAGATGGGAAAGCGGCGTCCACAGAGTCCAAAGGGTTCCTGAAACGGAAAGCGGCGGCAGGATACACACATCAGCCGTAACGGTTGCAGTCCTTCCAGAGGCTGAGGAGACTGAAGTGGAGATTCGCCAGGAGGACCTTCGCATAGATGTCATGCGTGCAGGCGGCCCTGGTGGGCAATGCGTCAACACGACTGAAAGCGCCGTTAGGATTACGCATATCCCAACAGGACTGGTCGTGATTTGCCAGAACCAGAAGTCACAGCTCCAGAACAAGGCCGAGGCCATGAGGGTCCTGCGTTCAAGGTTGTACGACCTTGAGGCTGGAAGGAAGGCCAAGGAACGTGCAGAGGAACGCAAAAGCCAGGTTGGAAGCGGAGACCGCAGCGAACGCATACGCACATACAACTTCCCTCAGAACAGGCTCACGGACCACAGGATAAACCTCACCCTCTACAAGCTTGACCTCATCATGGAGGGCCACCTTGAAGACGTAGTCGAGGCCCTCAAGATAGCCGCAGGCGAAGAGGCCCTCAAGGAAGCGCAGTGACGGTCGAACAACTATACAAGGAGTGTTCCCGCGTCATTGGAAACGCCAGCGACACCCCTGCATTGGACGCACGAATCATCATCCAGTACGCACTTGGACTGGATGACAGCGCCTTCATGCTCAAAGGTCCTCAAGAAGTCCCCTCGATTGACGCAGAGCGCATACTTGGCATGGCCCACAGCCGCAGGGATGGCACCCCGGTTGCATACATAACAGGTCACCGCGGCTTCTTCATGGACGATTTCCTTGTCAACGAAAGCACCCTCATCCCCCGCGCCGACACAGAGGTCCTCGTCGAACACGCAATCTCAAAATCAAAGCCCATAATCCTACACAAGACCGATAATATTGCGCACAGACCTGTAAACAGGCCATTGTTTTCAATCCTTGATTTATGCTGTGGAACAGGCTGCATAGGAATATCGCTTGCCAAGGCATTGGCAATGGATCTTTTGATTCCAGAACCCTCAGAATGCAGTTCAGGCGACATCATAGACCTCACCTTCTCAGACATCTCAGAAGGCGCTGCAACGGTGTGCAGACAAAACGCTTCGAACATCCTAGGTGCCTGCAACCCATGCAAACGGTCCAAAGTCTGTTGGAAAGTAGTCACAGGAGACCTCTTTTCAACAGTTGGAGACTCCCGCTTCGACATCATAGTCACGAACCCTCCATACATAAGAAGGGATGTGATCCCAACGCTGGATGAACAGGTAAGGAATGAACCCATGCTTGCACTAGACGGAGGAGACGATGGTCTTGATGCCATTTGCCGCATAGTCGAAGATGCTCCAAAGCATCTTGTCACAGGAGGATGGATGCTCATGGAAATCGGCTTTGACCAAGGGGATGCCGTGAAGATGATGTTCGCAAGTGCGGGCTTTGTTGACGTGTGCGTGGAAAAGGACCTTGGAGGACGCGACAGAGTGGTCATTGGAAGGATTTAACAGTAGAATAACGCAGACGAACGGTCAGGAAGGTTGGTATGTACGAAGAGCTTGTAAAAAGATTCATGCAAAAGGTCACAAAGTACTCGCAGGAGGACCATGACAAGATAGAGAAAGCCGCCTACTATGCGAATCTCAAGCATGAGAACCAGAAGCGCAAAAGCGGAGAGCCGTACATAATCCACCCCCTTGCGGTGGCTGAGACCCTAATCCAGATGAACATGGATGCGGACACGGTGTGCGCCGGTCTGCTGCACGATGTCATAGAGGACACGGATACATCGGAAGAGAACATAACGGAGCTCTTTGGAAAGAACGTGTGCGAGCTCGTGCAGGGCGTGACGAAGATTGCAAACATCAAGAACCTGTCCAAGAGCGCGCAGGAGGCCGAGACCATAAGGAAGATGTTCATTGCAACGAGCAAGAACATGCCTGTCATAATCATCAAGCTTGCGGACAAGCTGCACAACATGCGAACGCTGCAGTACATGGACCCCACAAGGGCCAAGGAGATCGCAAGCGACTGCCTTGACATATACGCACCCCTTGCAGACCGCCTTGGTATCTCCTGGATGAAGGCCGAGCTGGAGGACCTTAGCCTCAAGACGCTAAAGCCGGACACCTACCAGTACATACAGGACTACCTGCTTTCCAAACAGGGAGAGTTCGACAAGTACCTTGAGACCATAAAGAAGAAGATCTCCAATGCATGCATAGATGCAGGAATCAAGGGCATAAAGATAACATCACGCTCCAAACACACCTACTCCATCTACATGAAGATGAAGAAGCGCCGCAAGGAGATAGACGAGATCTTCGACATCCTTGGAGTGAGGGTGATATGCAACACCGTACCTGAGTGCTACACCCTAGTTGGAATAATCCACCAGCTGTGGCCGCCTATGGAAGGCCGCTTCAAGGACTACATAGCCATGCCAAAGGCCAACAACTACCAAAGCCTTCACACCACCATAATGACGATGAACGGCGTAATCCTCGAAGTCCAGATTCGCACCTACGAAATGGATCAGATAGCGGAGTACGGCGTTGCATCCCACTGGGTCTACAAGGCAAGCCTAGGAGGGGCGCAGTCAAGCCAAAGTTGGGTGAACATGGACAGCCAGCAGCTTTCAAGGATAGCCTCCAAACTCAAGACATGGAACAACGAGATTGAGCAGAGCGAATCCTTCATGGACGACATAAAGAGCGAACTTTTGAAGGACACCATCTATGTGTTCACCCCAAAGGGACAGGCTATTGAGCTTCCCGTGGGAGCCACCGCCCTTGACTTTGCGTACACGATCCATACGGAGATTGGAAACCAGACCGTAAGTGCAAAGGCGAACGGCTCCATCATCCCTCTTGGACAGCCTCTTCAGAACACTCAGGTCATAGAGATAATCACCCAAAAGAACGCCCATCCCAGGGTCTCATGGCTCAAATACGCCCACACCACAAGTGCACGCAGGAAGATAAGGGCATGGCTGAACAAGTACGATGAGAACCTTCTCATAGAGAAGAACATCATAGCCCACAAGAAGGACGTAGAGGCCGCCATAGCAAGCGAACCTGCAACACCCCAGGCTCCACAGGAACTTGCAGACAGCGACATAGTGCGCCAGGTCAACAACGACAGCACGAAGAGCACAATAACCGTTGCAAAGAACCGCAACATAATGATAAGCATAGCCCAATGCTGCAACCCAGTCCCTGGCGATGCAATAGTTGGATACATATCAAGAGGCCGAGGAATCATCGTCCACAAGGCCGACTGCCCAAACCTTGCGCACATGTCGGAGATAGACCAGCGCAAGATAGAGGTCGAATGGGAGACCGCCGCAGAGACCGTCACCCGCCGCTTCATGGTAACAAGCAAGCGAACCCAAGACCTTTTCAGCGAGATAGAAGGAGCCCTTCGCAATCATTCAGGGCACCTAGTGGCAGGTAGTCTCATAGACGACGAGATGGGCAACCTCGTTGGAACGTTCACGGTGGAATGCGACAACGAGGAGTCATTCAAAAAGGTCGTCAAATCCATACGGAGCATTCCAAACGTTATAAAGATTGCCCCTGCACCCATGAATTAGGTATCATTGGAGCGGGAGCTGTCCCATAGGGCATCATTCCAAAGAACAACATTCCAAACGGAGGTTCGTCATGAAGAAAGTCGTAGTTGCAAATGATCAGGGAGCCGTGGAGCTCACGGCATCCATAGTGGAGCATCTGAAGAAACAAGGCTTTGAAGTCAACTACCTTGGCATAGGGGAACCTGTATCCGTTGACTACCCAGACATGGCAAAGGCCGCATGCGAAGAATTCAAGAAGGGAGACTACGAGTTTGGAGTCCTCTGTTGCGGAACCGGCATTGGAATCTCCATATGCGCCAACAAGATAAATGGCATAAGATGCGCCCTTCCCCAGAACTGCTACGCCGCCGCCATGTGCAAGGAGCACAACGACGCCAACTTCATAGCCTTTGGCGGACGCATCGACTACCCACAACCCGTCCTGGACATGCTTGACTCCTATATCAATACCGATGTCTCAATGGACGAGCGCCACGTCCGCCGCCGCACCAAGATGATGGCGTTGGAGAAATAGAAGCCACTCCAAAAACCCAGAAACGCTAAGTTTATCGCCGTTTTTTCTGATCCAGAAAGGTCTCCGACCTATCTTGCCTTCACGTAGTGGTCATACATGAGGATGGAGCAGAAAAGGCTCACCTTTCCTTCCATGAAGTTCCAGGCAATGCCAATGGGCAGGAGATGCTCGCGCCTACCTGAGTAAGGCATCCCAATGGTGAGGGTGTTGAGCCTGAACGTAAGGTATGTGGGCATGAACACCCCCTTTTCGTTGTGGTTGCTGCAGAACAGCCCAAGGCTTAGCATGGTGTTTATACCAGTGCCTGCAGTATCGCCGGAACTGACCCTGTCGCCAAGAAGAGCATAGCTGAACTCAAAACCGGCCACTACGTCTGAAAGAGGAGAAGGCACTATTGGGGTTATGGCCTCGACTGCTACCTCAAGACGCTTGGTGAGACCAAACGTCATTCCACCTAGGAAATGAAGACCAGTGTCCATATAGGAATCCCAAAGGAAAGAGCCGTTTCCAACCCTTATTCCAATATCCTTGAACAGCACGGAACCTCCGTTGACGGACTCAGCCTCACCTGCGGCCAAGGAGAACAGCGTGACAACGACAAGAACGACTACAAAGAACCTTTTCACAACACACCCTCCTTGCAAACCATCAGACATGATATAGAGGAGTGAACCTGAAGAAGGTTACACCCCATAGGTAATTGACAGCAGCCAAACCCAACGACTGCATATCCAAAAGCACGAACGGAGAGAACCACTCGTACACATAGTCCTTATCCATCGTCCTGAAGGGGGAAGCCTCAAAGTACAGAGAAATCCCGCCAATGCCCTGATGAAGAAACACAAACCCCGCTGTAAGGCTTGGCGACCAAGGTCCGGGGTTGGAAAGGGTAAACTGCAACGGATTCCAAGAGAACCTTCCAATCTCCAAACAAAGGCCCAAACCAAGACCATCAAACGTCAAACCCCTGCCATGACCGTCCCATGAGGCACCTGTCCAAGCCATGAACACAGGATTCAGAAGCGTTGAATCGAACGGCATATACGCAACATCAAAGGACATGGAGGAAACACTGTCGCTTCTTCCAGACAGCGACACGCCAACGCCAAGGTTGAAATAGGAAGAATCGGCCAACAGAGGCAGGATACACACAACAACCAAGACTGCAATCACAATCCTTCTTTTCACAATCAACCCCCAAAGTAGTTAATGATGAAATAAAGCTTCCTAAGAAGAGTATGCCACTTGGATGCCTGCTCGTATGAAACCTGATTGGAATAGTCCTGAATCTCCAGATAATGTTCCTTGAGTTGCATAGCAAGTTCCGGGCTGTCGATCACCAACGTTATCTCCGATGAAATATGTAGGCTTCTATAGTTGAAATTGGACGAGCCGCAAATAACATACCGTTCATCGACGATCACAAGCTTTTCATGAAGCAACGACCCATTGGTGTAGGCAGAAGGATCTTCCATCCACACCTCCACTCCAGCATCCAAGAGATCCTTTGTTGCGTATTTGGAAGCATTTAGAAGACTCGCCCTGTCGTCGTTTCTGAGAATCATCTCAAACTTAACGCCATTTGAGGTACAGGCTTCCACCGCAGCGTACATATCCGAATCCAACGTTGGAAGGAAAGGAAGCATTAGAATCTCCTCCTTAGCCTGTGCCATGACCGCGCCATACATTGGAGCAATCTCTCCCCCATTTGTCTGGTTGGCAATCCAACCTGAAATCAAGGCCTCTTCATTGGAACCATCTTCGACTGAATTGTCCGCAACGGCATCGGCCTCAAGAACGCCGGATTCCAAGCCCAAGGAAGAGATATCCTCCCAGCTGTAGCGATTCCAGAACTCCACGAAGTCGTCAGTGAGCTTTTTGGCACAGGATGGCGAGTCGAACACATACATGGCATCCCTGTCGCCGCCGTCCTCGATGCTACTCATGGAAATGTAGTTCATGTTCATACCTCCAACGGCCACATGGACTCCGTCCGAGACGAAGAACTTGCGGTGCTCCCGGTAGAACAGGTTGAATACCCATGGGATTCTGTTTGCAGACATCCTGTTGTACTCAAAAAGATGCACGCCGTAGTCCCTAAGATCATACAAGGTACGCATATGATAGCGGGACTTCGTCATGTCCAACGCACTTGACGAATCTATCACCACATAGACATCCACACCAGCCTGAGCCTTGGCCTTCATGGTATCGAAGACATCCTGGTTCAGGTCGCACTCGGACCCAAGGAACACAGTGCAAATGAAATAATCCTGCGTGTCCTCAAGCATCTTCACAAGGCGGTCCTTCCACTGACTTCCATCGTTGTAAACCGTGGGGAACGTCATCTCTATACGCTCGTAGCCAAGGATGTCCAACTTCTCACCAAGTTCCAAGGACTGGTCCTGCGACACCTCATTCATCATCCCCAAGCCCGATACCCTTGAGCCAGCCGATACCGTTGAACACGAAACGACCAATACGGCGAGCAAAGAGGCAAGGGCCAAGCACCACAGCGAACTTCTCAACTTCATACCATCAACCATCAGAATTCGGTGAAGGAACATGGCATAAGGGTTCCAAACGAATAGTGCCTTACAACCCCACTTGTGCTCGATATCATGTAGACTTGGGCATATGGGGACATGAACTCCGACAAGAACTGCCTGCACAACGCACAGGGAGGAGCCGGGTCGTCTGCCGACGAAGCCACAGCCAATAGCTTGAAGGATGTTTTTCCCTCTGCGGCAAGAGCAGCCATTGCAGCACCGCGCTCAGCGCATATCGTGCCCCCAAAGGAGGCGTTCTCTACATTGCAGCCCTTGTAGATGTTGCCGTTTTCAGTAAGTAGCGCAGCACCAACCTTGAACTTGGAATAAGGAGCGTATGCATTGTTCTGGACTTCCAAAGCAGACGAAAGAAGGTCTCCTATGATGGTCTTATCATAAAAAACTTTGGTTTCACTCAAAACTAGGCTATCGAACTCTTCAAGGCTTGAGAATGCAGGGAACTGAGAGAGAACCTTATATACGATGTCAGCACCAGCTTCAAGCTGGTCATACAAAGAGGCATTGCCAACGCCTCCAAAGATTCCAATGGAGCGGCACAAAGCATCCTTTGCAGCCCTATGCCCTTCAACCGAGGTCTCGACCACCACGCATTCCTCATGGGACAGACCAAGCTTCAATGTGCAATACCTGTAGGCATCCCCATGAGGCTTTCTCCTCTCGACTTCGCCGGCGTATACGATGCAGTCGAAGGAATCGGCACCAAGACCAGTCTTTTCAAGGGCAAGGCTAAGCTCCCCCTCATTCTCTGCACCATATAAAGCAAGCCTCACGCCCGCTTTTACAGCATTGGATACGAATCCAACAATGGATGAGCCAACTGCGCTTATATCAAAAACAATTCCCTTTGTCATATATCATCTCTCAACCGTCTAGCAACGCACTAGCACTGTCTAAGGAACCTTCCCTTTCCAGGAACTCCATAGTATTCGCCATCCTCCATGATCACCTTTCCACGAAGTATTGTCATGACCGCCCTTCCCTGCACTTCAAAGCCACGGTATGGGGTGTACAACGAAGCGGAATGCACATTGGAATCATCCAAGGTCCACTTCACAGAAGGATCGAACAACACTATGTCTGCGTCCGTTCCAAGTGCGAACGAACCCTTGTTTGGATAAAGCCCAAACAGCCTTGCAGGGTTTGCGCTCATAAGCTCAACGAGCTTTGTGAAAGGAAGTACATCCTTGCCAGAATGGCCATTGGCCTCAGCCCTGAACGTATTTAGAAGAGTGAACATCTCCTCAGTGCCGGGGATTCCAGGGTAGATCGTCCTACAGTCGCTGCTTGAAAGCTTCTGCTCCCTTGTGAATGCACAGTGGTCGGTTGCAATCACCTGGACCTCTCCGTCAACGACGGCTTCCTGCAAGGCCTTGTTGTCAGTCTTGTTCCTAAGAGGAGGTGTCATGACATAAAGCGATGCATCAGGACCTTCAAGCTTGCTTCTATCAAGGAAAAGATAATGAGGAGTCGTTTCCACATAGACCTCCAGACCCTTCCCTCTAAGTCTGCGCACCGCATCAAGGCCGCATTTGGATGAGACGTGAACAACATACAAAGGGCAATCCGCCTCAAGGGCGATTCCTCCAAACAGATCTATGGCCTTGCCTTCAGCCTGAGCCGGGCGCAGCTTTGCGTGGGATGAAGGGGAGAAATCACCAGTCCAGTTGTCTGAAAGCTCTTCTATCATTGGATTGAACTCGCAGTGTGCACATACCATAAGTCCAAGTCTCTTTGCGTTCCTGAACAGATCCAAAAGGTCGTCCCTGTTCTCAATCAGGTATCCTGTATTCCTATATGTAGTGAATATCTTGAGGGTCTTTATACCCATCCTCTTGAGGTCTTCAAGCTGCTTTCCAATGGTATTGTCGTAGCCATGTCCATAGACCCCTTGGTGTATGGTGTAGTCTATGGCCATGCCTGGACGCATCTCTTCAAGCCTGTAGTTTGCACTGTCCACAAGGCCCATGCCCTTGTTGTGGTCGGCAAAATCCACGACTGTCGTCACGCCACCAAACGCAGCCAGCCTTGAGCCTTGTTCAAAGCTGTCGCACGTGACTGTGCCACGGCTTACAAGATGGTAATGGGTATGGGCATCTATGAGACCGGGCATCACAACAAGCCCTGAAGCGTCCACAACCCTTGTACCGGTTGGACACGAAGATTCATCTATAAAGGCCTCAACCTTGGAGATCCTCCCTTCTTCCACAAGAAGGTCTGCATCCCAAGATGCCTTGTCATCGACCAAACGACCGTTTTTTATGAGTATGGCAGACATATCAGGCTCCTTTTCAAATAACATCCATAATGATACGTTATGGGTGGCCAAGCGACCACCCACAACCAAGTACAAAACATTCCAGTTGTACTAAAACTACTGATGGACCACAGGGTTCTTCGCAGCCATGACTTCATCGACACGTCCAATGACGGTATGTTCAGGTGCGTTGCGAAGGCTCTGCGCATCCTTGTATGCAATGTCGTGGAGCTCTATCATGGCATCGCAAAAGTCATCCAGAGTCTCCTTGGATTCGCTCTCGGTTGGCTCTATCATAAGGGCCTCATGCACTATCATTGGAAAGTACATCGTTGGTGGATGGTATCCACGGTCCAAGAGCCCCTTTGCAACGTCTATGGCTGTCACACCCGTTTCATCCTTGAGTTTGGAAAGGCTCATGACGAACTCATGCATGCACCTGTCACCGTAAGGCACATCGTACACGTCCTTAAGACGGGAGAGTATGTAGTTCGCATTGAGCACTGCATTCTCTCCACATTCCTTTAGACCCTCACCGCCCATGGCGAGTATGAAGGCATACGCCTTTAGGAATACAAGGAAGTTCCCCCAGAACGTGCTTACCTTGCCAATCGAACTCTCGCTGCCCCAGTCGAAGCGGTAGGTGCCATTGGCGTTTTCAACGACATCGGGCTTGGGAAGGAAGGCACACAGTGCCTTCTTGACCATGACGGGACCGCTGCCCGGGCCGCCGCCTCCGTGTGGTGTGGAGAACGTCTTGTGCAGGTTCAGATGCACGACGTCGAACCCCATGTCGCCAGGACGTGCCTTGCCAAGGATTGCGTTGAGGTTGGCGCCATCGTAGTAGAGAAGTCCTCCGGCCTCGTGCACGAGGGACGCAATCCCAAGTATGTCCTGCTCGAAAAGACCAAGTGTGCTTGGATTGGTGAGCATGATGCCTGCAACGTCAGGGCCAAGCTTTGACTTGAGGTCGTCAAGGTCCACGAGTCCGCGCTTGTCGGCCATCACCTGCACCACTTCGAACCCGTTCACGGCGGCGCTTGCAGGATTGGTTCCATGGGCCGATTCCGGTACGAGTATCTTTGTGCGGGCAGCATCCCCCTTTTCCAGAAAGTAGCTTCTAATGATCTTTAGGCCTGTATACTCGCCATGGGCCCCTGCACACGGCTGGAGGGTTCCCCAATCCATGCCGGTGACGGCGCAAAGCTGCTTGAGAAGGTCATGCATGACACCAAGGCAACCCTGAACGGTCGATGCATCCTGCAAAGGATGAATGTCCGTGAAGCCAGACAATGATGCAACCTGCTCGTTGACCTTTGGATTGTACTTCATGGTACAGGAACCAAGCGGATAGAAGCCGTTGTCCACACCAAAAGCCATTGTGGAGAGCTTCGTGTAATGCCTTACGACATCAAGCTCAGACACCTGAGGAAGCGTTGGCGCATTTTGTCTTCTGAGATTCTCAGGAAGCCCATTGCAAGTGTTTGGAACATCAAGCCTTGGGAGTCTGAAGGAACCTCTTCCTTCCTTTGAAATGTCGAATATCGTAGGGACGCTCATGCCATGAACCTCCTTGCGGTTTCAATGTAGAAATCCATCTGCTGCTTGGTCCTCTTCTCCGTAACGGCGACGACAAGTATGCCTTCGTCCTTTTCGTCACGGGTTATCTCGGAGAGTTTCACACCCGCAAAGACATCGTGTTCAAGAAGCTCGGCCACAAGGCCGTCGAGCCTTGAAGGGTCGTCGAACCTAAGGGCGAACTCGCACCAGAACGGCTTGTCGTATGCAAGGCTTATGCCGTCTATTCCTGAGAGGCCGTCTGCAAGATAGTGGCTTTTTGCATAGCACTGCTTTGCCACCTCCTTGATTCCGTTCCAGCCAAGCAGAGAAAGGTGGACCGCACTTGTAAGCGCCATGAGCGCTTCGTTCGAGCAAATATTGCTTGTAGCCCTCTCCCTCTTTATGTGCTGCTCCCTCGCCTGAAGCGTAAGGACGTAGCATGTATCGCCGTGGGTGTCCACGGTCCTTCCAACTATCCTTCCAGGGATCTTCCTCATCAGAGACTGCTTCACCGCCATGTAGCCACAGTATGGACCGCCAAACCCCATTGGGATTCCAAACACCTGAGTGTCTCCAATGGCTATGTCAGCACCCCACTCGGCTTGGCTTTTCTGAAGGGCCAAAGACAATGGGTCGGCCTCGATTGCAAGCAGCGCACCTGCATCATGAACCTTGTCTGCAAGACCTGTATAGTCTTCAATGATGCCGTATTTGTTTGGGGATTGCACGATTACAATTGCAGTTGCAGGATTCAGGACATCGTTTACCGCACACAGGTCTGTCTGACCATCCTTTTCCGGAACGACATTCACGACATGCCCTCGTCCTTTGGCCCAAGTCTCTACACAAGAGATTGCAAAAGGATGCATGGTTGAAGACACCACTATCTCATTGCTTTTCCTTCTGTTGGAGATGCCAAGGGCTGCGGCCTCAGCTGCAGCGCTGGCTCCATCGTAGAGGGAGGCGTTCGAGACATCCATGCCGGTAAGCGAGCATATCATGCTCTGATACTCGAATATGCCCTGAAGCACACCCTGAGAAATCTCAGGTTGATAGGGCGTATATGCCGTGACGAACGACGGAAGAGCCGTTATAGCCTTGACCGCAGCAGGTATTATATGGTCATAGCTTCCCGCCCCAAGGAAGGAAACGCCTTTCACGTTCCTTTCCGCAAGGGCTCCTATGTGCTCGACCACTTCATGCTCGCTCATCCATTGGCCGACCTGGACAGGTTCCTTTAGCAGGACCTTGTCCGGGATGCACTCGAAGAGTTCATCGATGGACTCCACGCCTATGGCCTTGAGCATGAGCTTTTGGTCTTCACTGGTATGGGTGATGTATGGATTCATCTATTCTCCTAAACCTCTTCAGCAAGGAACTTCTCGTACTGGGCGGCATCTAGCAGGTCGTCTGCAAGGACGGCATCCTTCATCTTGTAGATGTATGCTTCGTATGGATCCTCGTTGATCTTCTCAGGACTGCCGTCAAGCTCTTCGTTCACTTCGCAGATCTCACCGGATGCAGGTGACACTATTGGACTTGCAGCCTTTACGGACTCTATGTTGGAGACCTCTTCGCCCACCTCGAACGTAGCACCCACTTCCGGAAGTTCAACGTATACTATCTCGCCAAGTGCATCCTGTGCATGGTCCGTAATTCCAACGATGGCTACGCCGTCCTTCACCATGACCCACTCGTGGTCCTTGCTGTACATTCTGTCTGCCAATATCTTGCTCATGTAAAACTCCTATTTCGTTTTCTTCATATTCTGTCTTCATCTATGCAAAAGTTCTCTTCAAGGAACGCAAGGTCAAGCTGAGGATAGAGCACGAACCTTCCAAGAAGATTGTGTACACGCTCTATTGCCTGAGCCTTGGCGTCCTTGTCGGTCACGGCCTTGACCTTGCTCAAAGTACCCGCTTTCTCGCCCTTCGTTATCTTTGCAGGGCGCGTGTTCCTGAGTACGAACGAAATTATTGATGCAATCTCCTTCATCTCCTCAGGCCCCATGCCAAGCGTCGTCACGGCAGGAGTTCCAATTCTAAGTCCGCTTGTATACCAAGGGCCATTTGGGTCGAAAGGAAGTGCATTTCTGTTGAGAGTGATTCCGCAGTCTATGAGAGCGGACTCGGCCTGCCTTCCGTTTATCCCAAAGCCAGCAACGTTCAGAAGCATGAGATGGTTGTCCGTACCGTTGGTCTGAAGCGCAAGTCCCTCGTCCAAGAAAGCCTGCGCAAGAGCCTTTGCGTTCTCCACTACCTTGCGGGCATAGTCTTGGAATGCAGTACTTGAAGCCTCTGTGAGGGCAACGGCCTTTGCCGCCATGACATGAGGAAGCGGCCCGCCTATTACGAGAGGACAACCTTGGTCAACGGAATCGGCAAAGCGTTGCCTGCAAAGAATCATGCCACCCCTTGGACCACGAAGGGTCTTGTGCGTGGTCGTCGTGACGACATCGGCCCATTTGACAGGGTCATAGTCCCCTTCGAAGACCTTGCCAGCGACAAGACCTGCAAAGTGCGCCATATCGCACATTAGGACGGCACCGCAGGAATCCGCAATCTCCCGCATTCTATGGAAGTTTATCTTCCTTGGATATGCGCTGTAGCCTGTAAGCAGTATGAGAGGTTTGATCTCCTTTGCAAGCCTTTCTATCTCATCGTAGTCCAGAAGACCCGTCTTCTCGTCCACAGAGTAGGAATAGGCATCGAACATCTGCGCCGATACATTTAGTCTGTATCCATGCGTGAGATGTCCTCCACTGTAATAGTCAAGGCCCAAAAGCCTTTGGCTTCCGGTCCTCTCCCTTATGGTGTTCCACTGCTCCCTCGTAAGAGCCGCAGGGTTGGTAACACCCATCTCTTCAAGGGCGGGGACCTCCACCATTGCATTGAGTATAGCCCAGTAGGCACAAAGGTTGGCATCGGCGCCGCTGTGGGGCTGTACGTATGCATGGTCTGCTCCAAAGAGTTCACATGCCGTCTTGCATGCATAGTCCTCGATTGCATCCACGTTGTCGCAACCGGCATAGTAGCGGTGATAGGCAAAGCCCTCCGCATATTTGTCAGTAAGCAGGTTCCCCATTGAAAGATGCACTGCAGGACTGCTGTAGTTCTCGCTCGCAATGAGCTTTAGGTGGCTTCTCTGGTTGTCCAGCTCCCGCACTATACGGCTCGCCACAAGGGGACTGACCTTCCTGACCTCTTCAAGCTGGGCCAGATACGCAACCATGACGTCATCTACATCCTCGCCCGAGACCTGCATCTTTTCCAGATACTTCTTCAATGCCGATTCCTTTGCCATTAGACTCTCCTTCTATACCCTACAAGCCTTTCTTTATCTTTCCTTGTCTTTCTTGCGTGATATCACTTCCGGTGCTATGTATGCCGGCTGCTGCGACATCTTTTCCTTGGAAGACTTCTCTGACTTCCTTCCCTTGCTTTCCTTTCTGATTTCACCTCTTGCCATAGAAAAACCTCCATTGCGTCTTTGACCGCACCTTCTATGCATTCCAGTACATCCAAATGCATGTTTTTCCTATTCCATGCGGCTTTCTCATGATACATCCTATCAAGTGTCAACGTCAAACAATATTGACAACCAAAAAAGATTTGGGTTAACGTATCAATGCTCTATTTAACACTTGAATACAGAGGAACTTGCGAGGCGTAGCCTCAAGTGTTCCCATACTGCACAGCTTGGAGGAATGATGGCTAAAGAAGAGGCGATTGAGGTTGAAGGTCTTGTCAAGGAGGCGCTTCCAAACGTGATGTTCCGTGTGGAACTCAAAAACAAACACGTGATTCTTGCGCACATGTCAGGTAGGATGAGACAGAACCACATCAAGATCGTCCCAGGAGACAGGGTCAAGATTGAAATGTCCCCATACGACCTTACAAAAGGCAGAATAATCTATAGAGAGAAATAATATCCAAAAGAGATTTCCCCCGTATTCGTTTTTGCATTCGCATTTGGAACGTCCAGCTTTGTCTGGACGTTTTTTATGGCCCAGACGCTGATGAATAATTCAACTAAACACTTTGGACATCGACCACATGTTTTAGTCAAACGCACCGCCTTGGAAAGAGACGCACAATGTTACATATCGGGACATTCCATAGGTCTTTGTACCAATATGCAACACAGTATTTCCAAATGTGGGTTTTTCTAACAAAATGTCTAAAAGGCTGTAACTCCCGGCCGTCAGGATTGTTTAGCTTCTGTCAACATCGTTTTACAAAAAACGGATGGAAGGAGAGACTATCATGAAGAAATGGACTACGATCCTGCTGCTGGCCCTGCTGGCGGCACTATGCCTTGCAGTGTCATGCAAGAACGACCCCCCCCGCACGAACATGAGTTCGACCTGACGGAGTGGGAATACAACGAGGACAGCCACTGGCGCAAGGCCGTCTGCGAACACACGGATGAGGTCAAGGACAAGGCCGCACACACCTGGGACGATGGCACGGAGACCACGCCCGCCGCTCCGGGGAGCGCCGGTGTCATGACGTACAAATGCACCGTATGCAAGCACACCAAGACCGGGCCGATCCCCGCACCGGGAGCGACGAGGTTCGCCTCGACATACACTCCGGGAAAGACCTACGACAAGACCCCCATCGAAATAGACAGCACCAAGGTCGTCAGGGTCGTTGGCGGAACGGAGGTCCCCGTCCCGCAGGAGCAGATCCTGAAAGTCGAATTCAAGACCAAGGATGCGGAGGACAGTGCATACACGGCCACAGCTCCGACAAATGCGGGAAGCTACACCGTCAAGGTGACCGTGGCGGGGACACCCGACTGGGAGGAGGACGCCTTCACCCATAACTTCGCCATAGGCGCCATAGTGCTCGTGGGATCCTATACGCACCCCACAGAACTTACCTACAACGGGGAAGAACAAACCCTGCCGGATCTGACGCTGAAACACGAGCACCTGGATTGCATACTCGAAGGGGATGAGGTTCGCATCACGTATATCAAGACCAAGAGTGCGGATGCAGGGACCCCATATGTGTCGTACGCCATTCCTGGAGGGCAGAACTACCGCTCCGAATTCAACGACTCCAAGTTTGGAATCAAGGCCACAGTCAAGCCCATAGTGGTGAAGACCTCCATAAACGCAACGAAGGTGTATGACGGAAACGCAACGATCATCCACAAGGACTGGGCGGCGGTATCAGAGATCCTGCCAGTGGACACAGGAAAGCTGGAGCTCTCGATCGGAATGAAGGACGCGAACGTGGTCTCGGAAGGGAACGCCGTCTTCTGCAACTTCCAATACAGAAACAGCTCTGGCACGGCATCGCCTACAGGCAACTACGAGATCGACAAAAGCCTGCTGAAAGGTACGATAACTCCTAAGGATGTCAGTTGCGAATACGAACATCCATACGATGGGAAAGACATCGTAGTTGTAGAGAAGAAACACATCAAGGGAGCCGTCGAGAACGACAACGTCACGTTGGAAGTAAAGATGAGCGGCAAGGATGTCGGAGCCTATGTGACTGATGATTTTCACTTATACGTCGATGGAAATCCATCCGGGAACTACATCGTCAGAAAAAGCAATGTGAAGGTCAAGATCGTGGCCAAGAGGCTCATCGGAACCTTTGAGGACGACTTCACATACAATGGTGATAGAGCCTTCAAGGTCGAAGCCCTGTCCGGATTCGAAGGGTTCGCCGAAGGGGATGACATCACGAACTTCGAGCTTGTCATCTTCTTCAAGGACAAGGATGCAGGTTCGGAGCTGAGCTACTGCCGCTTCCAGAAAAAGGGCGAGTCGATAGAATACAAAAACTACATAATCGACCTGGAAGACATCCATTCCTCCATCGTGCCCAAGAAGCTCACCGCAAAGATAATCCCTACGAAGGTATACAATGGAACCAACATCGTCGAGCTTCTGGACGACCAACTTGAAGGACTGGTGGGCTACGACAGGCCGATCCTCTCGATAACCATGTCCAGCAAGAATGTAGGGGCCGTATACGAAAGCCATGTGGTGAAATTCGTCAGCGGGGCACTTGCGAGCAACTACTACGTGGCCGACGACGATCCAAACATGCTGCAGGCGAACATCACCAAGAAGGTGCTCCAGCTTCCATCCTTGGATGTCCCGATACGGAACGATGCCGAGCGTTACGTGTACGTCCATCTTGGAGCGGCCAACCTTAAAGGAGTAGGAAACCATACGTTTGATGGCGACATCGTAAAAGTCAAGTATGAAAATACAACCTATACCTGGGCTGGCGGCTCTTCCTTCAGAGCCATTCATGGAACCATCTCTGAAATAAGCAATGGCAACTACGATGTGAAGATACCTTTTGATAGCTACATAAAGGTTATTCCAGCGTCAGAAGATTGGGGGAAACTCGAAATAGGAAAAGCGAGGACATTTACTGTGAGTGACAAAACGGTCAAGTTCTATGGTACCTTTAGCATGGCCGAAGACAGAGTCATGAAGATAACCAATAAAGCCGGAGCGGTAATAACAATGGAGAATCTCCTTACCCGAGGAGAAGCCTCTAAGAACACCATTCTCTACCAAGAGAATTTGGAAGGCAACCAAGGAATACTCATCAAGAGTTATCCAAATGGCGGTACCGGAGATTTCTATGTACACGGCCTTGAACCTGGTGAATACACCATCCTCCTTGATAAAATTTTCACCCCCCTATTTTGAAAACGCATCATAGGTAGTTTGATGCTGGATGGTTTTCCAAAAGGGCTGCAATGGGACGTTCCGTTGCAGCCCTCCTTGTATCCAACCGATGGAAGGAATCATTCATGCCATCACAAACTGTGCGTGTTGCGCACCCTGTCTGATCGATGCCCGCAGGAATCCTCAAAGCGGTGGTTGTGGCACATCTCAGAGCCCAAGTTTCTTGAGCTCGATACCTCTTATTATTAGGTACTTCCTTAAATCCTGAAGTTCATGCAATCTGCCGTTGCAGGCCCTGATGAATACCTTGCCGCAGTTTACAGCATCGTCCAAGGCATTGTGTGCATTGTAGTCCAAGCCAAAATGCTCGCTCAAAGCCGTAAGCGCATGGCTCTTTGCCAACGGCCATACCTTCCTTGAAATCTGAAGGGAGCACAGGTAGCTTATATCAGGCATGTCGAATCCAAAAAGCTTTATGAGACTTGCAAGGACACCCATGTCGAAGCGTGCATTGTGGGCGACAAGGAAGTCATCGCCTATGAAGTATTCGATCTCAGGCCACAGATACCCAAAGTCTGGTGCGTCCTTGACATCGGCAGGTCTTATGCCATGAATCTCTATGTTGCGTCCAAAGAAGCGGTCGTATCCAAGAGGTGGCTTCATAAGGGAATAGAATGTATCCAGCACCTGGCCGCTCTCGTCAAAGCGGGCAAGCCCTACGGAACATGCGCTTTGTGGCATCTGGTTTGCCGTTTCGAAATCTATCGTGACGAAGTTCATATCAAATCCAGCTCAGCAGTGTTTGTCCATCATGATGGACATTATGGTGCGGTCCGTCTGCTCCATGCCTTCGCTGCTTATCCTTGAAAGATGGACCATGCTCTCAAGACAGTCGCTTCCCACAATACCGCACTCGGCACCTGGGGCAAAACCCTTGAGGGAAAGCTTCACACTCAAGGCCGATGCCTGTAGGCACGAATAGATCTTGAGCGCACACGTGTTCTTTGCGCCGTCGCATATCACACCCGTAAGGTTTCCAACCATAGTGTTCACGGCTCTATCCATTGCAAGACGGTCTCCGTCAAGAAGGTAGACGTATGCACAGGCGGTTCCAATTGAAGCCGTGAATGCACCGCACAGAGCAGAGAGCCTGTTCTTACGTGCAGTCAGAGCAAGACCCACCAGCTGGCTTACACATACAGCCTTGGCAAGCTTCTCGTCATCAGCTCCCAGATAGCGGGCCACGATATATACGGGAACGGTTACGGTTATACCTTGGTTCCCGCTACCGCTGTTTATTACAACCGGCATGGAGCATCCACTCATTCGAGCATCGCTTCCAGCGGCTGCATAGCTTGCAGCGACATCAAAGGCCTGTGAAAGGCTTGAAGGTTCAGACGAACCATCCTCCAAGGTAGTCTTTCCAACCTGAAGGCCATACTCACCCTCGATGGCATGTTTTGCTATTGCAAGGTTGGTTTTCACAGCATCAAGGACGAATGGGACATCGTCTATGGAAATCTGGTTTGCAAACTCAACAATGTCGTCAAGTTTGAGGGTCTTCAGGAATTCACTATCATTGGCCTTATCAAACGAGAAAGCCTTTGCATTGCCAGGTTCAAGGGGAGCATCAAGAAGAACCTTGCCATCAAGCTCAAGGCGGGAGAATCTGTCGTGTTCGCCTGATATGGTGGCAACCGCCTCGTGACCGCCACCAAAGGCCTTGACGCTTACAAACAGAGGTGGGACATCAGAGACCAAAGAAAGCTCCATTGGTATAAGAGCGGCACCTTTCTTCTGGTCATCAGTGATACAGGACAGAATGCTGAGGGATTTGGAGGTATCCCCGCCACAGATGCCAAGAGCGACCGCTGCAAGAATCCCCTTGAGTTCACACCCGGGAAGCCCAACACCCATGGCGTTCTTCACCATGTCGCGAGAAGCGTATACATGGGCGGCATCCACAATGCAGCCCAAAAGCTCACGGGCCTTGGCACCTGCCAAAGCCGATGCGGCAGGTTCCGTGCACCCCATAGCAGGAACCATCTCCTTCTTCAAGAGCCCAATAATCCTAGACTTGTCCACGGAAACCTCCATCTTGGCAACATCCTGTAAGTTTAACGAAGTAAAAAACAAGTGTCCACAGCCAAAAGAAACTGCCGCAAGGACAAACCCTGCGGCAGCGCAATTGAATATCAACTTTCTTTACTTATCGTATCCAAGGTTGAATCTGATGGTGAAGGAATCCACAGGCTTGTCTCCAAGTTCTGCACCAAACTCCTGCCATCCGTATGTTGCATCGATCCTCATGCCAAGAAGACCAACTCCTGCGCCAACGGACATGTATCCGCGATTGACACCTGCCCTAAGGTTGAAGCAAAGGATAGAGACTTCAGCACCGGCGTTGAGATGAAGAAGGAGATCTTCAGCCTTGAACGAATCCGAACCCAAGCTCTTGACCATTCCAAGCATGTCAATCAAGTCAGCCGTAATGACAGGCTTGAAGATGACGTTTGGAGCGAATGCGAATCCAAAGTTCAATGTCCAAGGAGTCTTGATTTCGAACTTCTCCGATTCCTTTGCCTCATATCCTTCCTCAGGAGTGAACACCTCTGTACCTACAACGGAGTTTGTCATGTTTGCAAAGCTGTCATAGCTGCTCATGTGGTATGTTCCGTTGAGGTTGTTGACAGTGGCGCTGATGCGTACTGCATCGTTTGCAAGCGAAAGCGTAACACCAAGGTCCACAGGGATTGCATATCCACCCATTGTTGGTGTGTTCCAAAGGAGTTTCTTCTGGACATCGTTCCCATCATCGTCAGATAGGAGGGATGAAACCGTTGCGGCATCCTGTCCTTGGAGATAGGCCTTGTAGACGAAATGTCCTGCAGCTCCAATCTGGAGCTTTAGGGCCTCGGTCTTTATGATGTTGAGACCAAGGGCGACTGTCTGGGCGACGTTCACCTCAGGGACGACCTTCACGTTTGCAACGTTGGAAGAACCCTTTGCAAGGGTGTGAAGCTTGACCTGAACGTTTGCACCAAGACCAAATGATCCAAACGCAGCACCTACGCCGGCATCTATGGTTGCAAGCGTGTTGTATCCGGAACCAAGGTTCTTGATCATCTTCTCCGCAAGGTTCACAGCTGCATTGTCGTCCGCCGTACCATCGATCATGCTGTTTACAATAGTCATGGCTTCAGAATCAGAAACAAGCTTCTGGACGTTGAAGAGGGTAACTGCAACGGTTGGAAGGCTAAGTCCAAACCTTTCCTCTGCAAGGGCTGCCGGGTTGGTATAGAACGAGTCCATCCTACCAGCGGCGGCAAGACCGCTCTGTCCCATTGCATTGTATCTTGAGAACGTAGGCTGGAACGTGAAGTCTATATCACCATAGGTGTGTATGGTCTGTTTATCAGCTGCGAATGCAAAAGAAAAGCACATCGCAAGCACAAGGACACTCAAAAGAACTTTCTTCATATCTATTCCCTCCCCTTAGTTGTTCTTGCCAAGCTCGTTCTTGAGGTTTTCAAATGCCTTTTTGAGCTCTTCGCCATAGGATTTGCCGTCTTCAGGCTTGAAGCCAGCCTTCTCTATTATCTTGAGGTCGAAGCCGGAATCAACAAGTATGACGGCGGCTGTGTTTACCGCTGTGACAGCTGAGTGTTCAAGGTGTTTTACATAGTCCTTCTTGTTCAGATCAACGTCATTGAAGAACTTCTCGAAGTCCTCAAAGCGTTTTGCAAGATCCCCGTCTTCTGGCACGCTCGCATCCTTTTCCATGTAGGCCTTTACAGCGTCCTTGAAAGAGAGTTCTGAACCATCCTTCACTGGCAACTTATTGCACTCCGTGAAAACAACGGATGCAGCATAGAGAACAAGGTCGTTTGCGGAGAAGCTGTCAAGACCAATTATGTTTTTGCCGTCGATTATGGCATCGACGACTGCGAACTGATCCTCCCCCTTGGCAAGCGAAGGAGTCACAAGCCAAGCGGTAGTCTCATATGCAGTCCTTATAGCCCTCATCTGGAAGATGAACCTGTTGTACTTCACTTCGTCGAACTTTCCATCGAAACTTACCATCTTGGTGAAGCTGTCTATTGCAGAGAACATGAACTTTCTCATTGCATCTTCGTCTTTTGGAGAAGAGGAATCGTCCGAAAGAGCCTTGCTCCCAGAACCGGATGAAGAGAAGAGAGAGGCAAGGTTGAAATCCTTGAGTATGTCAAGGTCTGCTGCAGTGCTTGTCACCTTGAGTGCATCCAAAGCCTGAAGGGCCTTGTTGGCCTCTGTGATGATTTTATCTGTATCAAGTTCATCACCCTTCATATAGTCATCAGGATTGCTTGCAATGTTGCTGACTGTAGTAGCAAGGTCGCTGATGATGGAGACCGTTGCAAGGTCAGCCTTGGTAGGATTGTCGGAAATGCTTTCCTTTATGTCGTCAAGAGCCTTCGTCACAGACTGGTATGCCGACTGAATCTTCTCATCGGCCTCCTTGAGAGCTTCTTCATCTACATTCTTAGTTGCTTCTGAAATTATCTCATCGACCTTGTTCTGCAAAGCCTTTTGTATCTCTTCGCCCGTCACATCGTCGTTTGCCAGAGTTTCATCCAGCTGCTTCTTGAGCTCCTCGGTCTTCTGGGTGGAGTTCTTTATCTCAGCGACACTTGATATGAGGTCAGCCGGATCTACGAGTTCGACCTCAACATCCCCCGCCTCATTCTTGGTGACCTTATCGTCGAACTTTTTGGTCGTCTCGTTGACTTCCTGCATGTTTGGCTCAATGCCATAGACGTTGTTGCCCATCTTTCCCATGGCCTCGCCAAGTTTGGCATACTCGTCCATGGAGCATGAAACCATGCCAATGACCAATATAACGGTCAAGACACCAATCAAAACCCTATTTTTCATTCCCTTATCCTCCTGAACTTCTCAGATGGCAAATCACATTCCAATCGTCCGCCGCAAATGGCCGGCGAACATCCCAATCATATTATAAACACCTTTCGCTCAAAAAGGTAACAACATTTCACTCAAAGGAATGAAACAAATCCCCAAAAGAAGAGCAATTATCGTCAGATTCCTGGAACCGGACCTCCTCGCAGCAGGCCAAAGCTCATCGAACGAAATGAAAACAAGTATGCCGGCAACGATGGCCATACACGCCGACAAAGCAAATCCAGCCTGTGAACCATGCAGGAAAAGCACGCCAAGCAAAGCCCCCAAAGGCTGGGCGAGCCCAACCAGAACTGCCTTCAAGACAGCTTGGCCCATACTCGAACCTGCCGACATGACCGACACAGCCAGGGTGGCCCCTATTGGAACGTTGTGAATTGCAATACCAAAAGCCATGCTCATGCCCAAATGCAGGTTGGACTGCGTCGCAACCCCAGTCGCAACACCCTCCACTATGTTGTGGAGAACCAATGCAAGCACCATGCCCTTGGAAATGACATGGCTGTGGGAGCATTCACATTCATGTATGTAGTGTCCAGGTTCATCTTCGTCATCGTGATGGTGAGGAAAAATCAAATCCAAAGCCAAGGAAAGGAATGCACCTAGGACCATGAAAAGCAGGGTGTACACAATCCCTATGCCTTCGAAGGATTCCGGGAGCATCTCCCCCAGAGAAATCATGAGCATCAAACCCGTAGCGAACGCCAAGGAAAAGGCCCCAATGTTCTTGTTCTTGACCCTACTGGCAAGAACCGCTCCAAGAACGGTGGAAAGACCCGCAACCAAAGTCACAAGGATTGGAACCATACAAAAATCTCCATACCCCCACAAAGGGTCAAATTGAAAGCTTCCTTCTGTTGGCAAGGCAAATCACGAGAGCCAACACAGGGAACACCACATAGGATGCAAACAGCGTCCCATACCCAAAGATATCTATTACAAAGCCTCCCGCCAAGACCCCAATCATTTCAGGAAGATTGGTAGCAATGGCCCAATAGAAACTCATAGCCAAAGAATAATGGCTTTCATTCACATTTTGGGCTACGAATTTGGAAACTCCAATATGAAGGGCACCAAAAGTAAATGAATGGAGCAGCTGAGCTACCGTGAAAGCCGCAATGGTTGGGAAGAACCTATAGATGAGAAGCCTGACGATCATACCAATGGCGGACATTACAATAAGCCCATAGGCAGAGACCTTGCCCTTTTGCATGAGGCGCCCACCAACCACCATCATCACGAATTCAGACGCCGCCCCCAAAGCCACAAAGAGAGCGAATCGCCCGCCCAGATTGAGATCCTCTGTCATATAGGAGGAAAGAAGCTTGTCTATCACAGCCTCTGCAATCCTTGTCAGAGCAACGACGAACATCATAAGGTAGAATTTGGAACTGAACCAATCGAAGGAGAAGAACCTACCCTCATTTCCTTGCGGCTCAACACTTTTAGGTTCGTCCTTTGGCGCGAACAGCACCATGAAACAGAACACAGCCAAGGTCACAACAGTGCAGAGGGCTATGGAACGGTTGTCGGTCTCGACAGGAAAACCCGTAAGCGCAAAGACCACAAGACACACAAGATACCCCAACGTCCCCATGGCCCTTACAACCCCATATTTGGACGAATCGCCCCCAAGGACCCTATTCTCATAGCCATCGTTCATTGGATTTATGGACCAGAACAAGGCCGATGCCACAAAGAAGCACACAATCGTCACGGCAACGGAACCGCTTATGGCGGTTGGCACGAAGGCTATTGCCGTACCTGCAGCAAGAACCACGAACAAAAGCCTCGTCTTTCTGGTTCTGTCAGACAACATCCCAAACAGCACAGGAAAGAATATGGAGGCAACCTGTCCTATTGCTACGATCACCCCAACCAAGGAATGGGAATAGCCCTTGTTCCTTAGAAGAAGCTGTGTGTACGGAGATATTGCACTCACTGCGGCCTGCAGTGAGAAGTTGAGCAGCATTAGTCTGAACATGGTTCAGATTATGTCCGTTTGGCCACTAATAAACAAGACCAAGAGTGCGCCTGGGACAGTAACCGCCATACACTATAGCCAACTACAACTATATACGCTGGAAGAAAAGCCCATCCCTGTTACAGTACCATAGAAGAATACCGTGTGCAAAGAAAGGAAGCCTTACCTGAAGGTTCCATTCAGGATACAGCTTCTTCACAATCATGGTGTCGTCAGTCAAGAAGGCAACGAAAGAGATGAAGTGTTCCTTGGTCATCTCGTGGCCTGTCGTTATGAAAAGGCCTCCGTCGTTCTTCTCAATTTCCAAATCATGGGCACTACAGGCATCATCCATCTTGCGGGGAACAAGAGTTGAAAGTTTCTTTCCACAGCAGACGATGGCCGCATCATCCATAGAGGTCATAAGATTTCCACAATCAGAACAAATATAGAACCTCGTTTTCTTTATGTTGTCATTGCATTTCATGGCTTCCTCCAAATCTCCTTTCAAAAGGGCCTCCATGTCCACAGCCAAGGCCTTTGAAAGCTCAGGCAAGAGAGATATGTCGGGAGCCCCATATCCACGCTCCCATTTGGACACGGCCTTGTCGCTCACCCCTATGGCGCTGGCAAGCCCAAGCTGTGTATATCCATGACGAAGCCTCAGCGTCCTTATGAGCATTCCTGTCTTAACCTGATCCATGGAAACCTCCCTGTACGTCCTGCGTACATCAACACCGCCATTCTATGAAACAAAGAGAAGACCTTTCAATGAACGCTCCGTAGAGTTCACACTACAAAACAGGCGTCCTACCTGTCGTTCGCCGCCTTGTAAATCCTATACATATCATCCTTTTCAAGGACCTTGAAGTTGCCAAGCTTTACCGTGCCGCTACGACTTGCAGCGTTCGCCAAGGCCTTTACATCTTCATTGGAGAGGTCCAACCCCAGCTTCCTAAGGCTTGTAGGCATCCCCATGGACTCAAAACAGGCCTCGAATGCCTCAATCGTCTTCTCGCACGCCACCTTGCAGTCATCAAACTTCAAGCCAAAGACCAGTTCGCCAAGGTACGCGAACCTATGGTAATCGACACTGGCCACATAACGGGCCCATGAACCCCATATCGCCGCAAGGCCGGCTCCATGCGATACATCGTAGAAAGCAGACAGTTCATGCTCCATCCTGTGGCATGCCCAGTCGCCAATGCTGTCGTATCCAACATTGTTGAACCCGTTGTGGGAAACGGTTCCCGCCCACATTATGTTGGCTCTAGCTTCATAGTCGCAGGGGTTCTCCAATGCAACCTTAGTGTACTTCACAACCGTTTTGAGGACATTGGCGCAGCTCTGGTCCGTGAACTCGAAAGCCGGACCTGAGTGGAAGAACCTTTCAAGGGTGTGCATCATTATGTCAACGCTCCCGCACCCCGTCTGGTAGGCTGAAACGGTATATGTAAGCTCTGGATTCATGAATGCAACTGCAGGACGGCCTAGGTTGCTGTTGCAACCTACCTTCTCGTTTGGCGTCACTTCGTCGTTGGTGACTACGGAGGAGTTGCTCATCTCGCTTCCTGTCGCAGCCAACGTGATGATGCATCCCACTGGAAGAGAGGCCTTTGGGGCGACATGACGTCCGTATACATCCCAAACATCCCCATCGTAGCAAACACCGTATGATATAGCCTTTGAACTGTCCAATGCGGAGCCTCCGCCAACTGACAGCACCATGTCCACGTTCTCTTTCCTGGCAAGTTCAATACCCTTCCTTATAAGTGAAAGACGCGGGTTTGGCTGTACGCCGCCAAGTTCCACGAAATGGATGCCGTGCGCTTCAAGGGAGGCTTCTACAACTCCCAGCAGCCCGCTTTTGACCACAGAACCTCCTCCAAAATGGATGAGGACCTTCTTGATCCCACGTTCCTTCAGGACTCGCCCTACCTCGTTCTGTGCGCCTTTGCCAAAAAGCACGTATGTTGGTGCATAATACTCTGTCATTTCTGCAAACTCCTAGGGACAACCAAAGCCCCTTTTTCAAAGAAAGGGACCATTGCCCAAAGTCCAAAGACTTCTGCAACAGTCCCTTGGTGTCAGCCACCGGGAGGTGGCGGTATCGGTCTAGAAAAACCTATACAAGGATATCGGCCTAGGCTCAGCGGATTGCAAGCTCTGTGTCGATATCGAAGAACTTGGCCTTCTCCATGTTTGGTGCAAGAGAGATCTTCTCGTCAACCTTTACGATGACGGACGGATCGATCTTACCCGTAACCTGATTCTTAGAAGTGGATACGAAGACATGCGTCTCAGATCCAAGCGGTTCGACGACCGATACGGTTCCATCGATTGTCTGGCCATCGATCGCCTGTGAGGAATGTGCGACATCCTCAGGTCTGATTCCAAACGTGACCTGCTTGCCTACGTAAGGCTTCAGGAGCTTTGCCTGGGCAGGTGTGACCTTGAGGCGGAAATCGCCTTCGTGGATATAGATGTCATCGCCCTCCGCCATGACGTTGCAGACCATGAAGTTCATTGGAGGGGATCCGATGAAGCCTGCGACGAACTTGTTGTCTGGGTTGTTGTACAGCTCAAGTGGGCCGCCTATCTGCTGGATGACGCCAAGCTTCATGACTACGATCTTGTCTGCCATGGTGAGTGCCTCGACCTGGTCGTGTGTGACGTAGATCATCGTTGCCTGGAGCCTGTTGTGGAGACCGGAGATCTCGGCTCTCATCTGGACTCTGAGCTTTGCATCAAGGTTCGAAAGTGGCTCGTCGAAAAGGAAGACCTTTGGCTTTCTTACGATTGCACGTCCTACTGCAACACGCTGTCTCTGTCCACCTGAGAGAGCCTTTGGCTTTCTGTCAAGGAGCTCTTCGATGTCGAGGATCTTAGCCGCTTCACGTACACGAGCGTCGATCTCCTCTTTTGGGAACTTGCGGATCTTGAGTCCAAACGCCATGTTGTCATAGACGGTCATGTGTGGGTACAGAGCATAGTTCTGGAATACCATTGCTATGTCCCTGTCTTTTGGTGGAACGTCATTGACGAGCTTTCCATCAATGTACAGTTCTCCGCTGGAGATGTCCTCCAGTCCGGCGACCATACGAAGGGTTGTCGATTTTCCGCAGCCGGAAGGACCAACGAGTACTACAAACTCCTTGTCCTTGACTTCAATGTTGACGTCATTGACTGCCTTGACTCCTCCATCGTAGATCTTGCAGATGTTCTTCAACAATACTTCTGCCATTGAAACCTCCAAGGTTTTATCTTATCCATTTGAGTATATTACGGCTTTTGGAAGGTGTAAACAAAAAGTTTCTACAAAAAGTTTCTATAAAGAAACGCCCTTGTTCGACCTTTGTCCAACCTTTGTTCGGTCTTTGTTCGACAACGCCTTGATTCAAACGAATCCATGGCTATACTTTGTCATCTATGGCGATATCAACCAATGTTCTTCTCTTCCTATGCCCCATGGTGTTCCTTGCAGGATTCATAGATTCCATTGCAGGGGGCGGTGGCCTCATAAGCCTCACTTCCTACATGGCATGCGGCATACCGGGGACGTTGGCGCTTGGAACAAACAAGTTCTCATCGTTCACGGGAAGCACCATTGCATCGGTGAACTACATGAGGACGAAGAACTACGAGCTACGGACCCTTGTCAGCGCATCCATTGCAGCCATTGTCGGCTCATGGGCGGGCTCTTCATGCACGATGCTAATCGATCCCAAGGTATTCTCGACCATAGTGCTTGTCATAACGCCAATTGCCGCAGTCATGGTCGTGGTGGACAAGAAGCACGAGGAACGTGAAAAGGAACTGACCACCACGGCAGCCATACTCATTGGCATAGCCATAGGCCTGGTCGTTGGGTTCTATGACGGCTTCTACGGCCCAGCAACCGGAATGTTTCTCCAAATGAGCTTCATCCTCTTTGCAGGCCTCGACGCCAAGAAAGCCGCAGGGAACGCCCGAATCGCCAACTGGGCATCCAATTTCTCCGCACTTGCCAACTTCATACGGACGGACAACGTCATCTACACCATAGCAATCCCCTGCGCCGCATGCTCCATGGTGGGCAACTGGCTTGGAAGCAGGCTCGCCATCAAGAAGGACACAAGGATAATCAGACCGATAATGCTGTGCGTAATCTCTCTGCTGTTCTTCAAGATTCTGCTGGATCTGTTGTAATATAGCCGTATAGAGACATGTCGCATGGACATAAAAGCACAAGGAGAGCAACATGGACTACGCCAAGGAATCACTTAGAAAACACTACGAATGGAAGGGGAAGATAGAGGTCAACGCCACCGTTCCCGTTGCGACCAAGGAAGATCTTGCCCTAGCCTACACCCCTGGCGTAGCAGCACCATGCCTTGAAATAAAGAAGAACATATCCAAAGGCTACGAGCTTACAAGACGCCACAACCTATGCGCTGTAATCACAGACGGCTCCGCAGTCCTTGGACTGGGAAACATTGGACCAGAGGCCGGAATGCCGGTGATGGAGGGAAAATGTGTGCTCTTCAAAGCCTTTGGGGACGTCGATGCCTTCCCTTTGTGCGTCAAGACCCAGGACGTGGACGAGTTCGTTGACACAGTCTACAACATAAGCGGTTCATTTGGAGGGATAAACCTGGAGGACATCTCAGCCCCTCGCTGCTTTGAGATAGAAAGAAAACTCAAGCAAAAATGTGACATCCCAGTCTTCCATGACGACCAGCATGGAACCGCAGTCGTGACCCTTGCAGGACTCACCAATGCGTTGAAGGTCATTGGCAAAAGGAAAGAGGAAGTGAAGATAGTCACATCCGGAGCAGGAGCGGCAGGTACAGCAATCGTGAAACTTCTTCTATCCGCAGGCTTCAAGGACATAACGATGACCGACATCCACGGCATAATCTACAAAGGCCGTCCAAAGAACGACTGGTCCAACGAAGAGATGGCCGCCGTCACGAACCCCCTCTCATTGAAGGGTTGCTTGGCTACAGCAATAGAGGGTGCTGACATATTCATTGGAGTCTCTGCCCCAGGTGTTCTCAAGCCGCAAATGGTCAAGAGAATGAATCGAGACGCCATAATCTTCGCATGTGCGAACCCCACCCCGGAGATCATGCCAGAGGAAGCCAAGGCCGCCGGTGCACGAATAGTGTCTACAGGGAGATCGGACTATCCAAACCAGATAAACAACGTCCTTGTATTCCCCGGAATGTTCAGAGGAGCCTTCGATGTACGAGCAAGGGAAATCAACGAAGAAATGAAGATGGCCGCGGCAAACGCCCTGGCTTCTTTGATTTCAGAGGCCGAGCTCTCTGAGGACTACATCATCCCAAAGGCATTCGATCCCCGCGTTGGTGCGTCCGTAGCTACAGCCGTGGCACAGGCGGCACGCAATACTGGCGTGGCAAGGATTTGAGTCTACAAGTCTTCCCCTGTAAAAAGGTCGTAGGCAAGTTTGACGTTTTTCCAGTTGTTGTCTCTGTCAAGCGCAAACCCTCGACCAATGCCATCGACGATTTGTCCTACACCAATTTCATTGAGCTTCTCTTCAAGTTCCCTTAAGAGAGCGGGGGCGCTGCCAGGTTCTGTCGAACGACCGTCAAAAATTATGTGAAGGAAAACATTGTTTTGGCCTAATTTCTTTGCAATCCTACAAATAGCCACAGCATAATCCATACTGCCATGCGAAGACCTGTAAGAAAGATATGTTAGTAGATGTAAAGACTTTTTCTTTTCAATGGAGCGTCCAACAGCCTCAATCAGGATGGGATTGTTTTCAAAAGTACCATCTTCTATGGCTTTGTCTATTCTAATATCATCCTGAACGACACAACGCCCGGCACCAAGATTCATATGGCCAGCCTCTGAATTACCCGGCTTGCCATCACCAAGACCAACAGACTTGCCGCTGGCATCAAGTTTGGCGTATGCAAAACGGGAAAGAAGATCGTCCCAATAAGGTGTTGATGCAAGGTGTATGGCATCATTATCGTCCCCCGTCCCAAGCCCCCAGCCGTCCAGAATGACCAGAAGCGCCTTCCTGTTTCTACCAAAACTGTAATCCTCAACCAAAGAATTGCCATCCATCGATGCAGGCTTTTCTACGCCTAGGACATCCAAGATTGTAGGGGCAACGTCTCTCAATGAGCCATCGTTAAGACCAATTTTCCTATCCGATGCACCGTCAAGCAAAAAGAGGGCAACTTTGTTGGTGGTATGTGCAACATGAGGAGACCCTTTTTTTGTGTAAAGAGTTTCAATGTTGCCGTGGTCAGCTGTTATGGCGACGACATAGCCCTTTTCCAAAGCGGCTTTCACCACTTTCTCCAGGTTTTCACTTACAGCTTTGCAGGCCTTGATTTTTGCATCCGTGTTTGAAGTATGTCCAATGACATCACCATTTGCAAAATTGGCAACAATGAAGTCGAATTTCCCAAGTCCCGCTATTACCTGGTTGGAAACCTGGACAAGGGACAACTCCGGCTTTTCATCAAATGGAATGCCTTTTGGAGAAGGAATGCAACAGTCCACTTCTTTGTCAAAAGGTTCGTTTTCCCCTCCGTTGAAGAAGAACGTTACATGTGCATACTTTTCCGATTCCGCAATGTGAAATTGAGTTTTGCCGTTTTCAGCCAACACCTTCCCAAGAGGTTCCTTTACGTGAAGGGGTGCAAAGGCAATAGGATAGGACATGAACTTTTCGTGATATTGGGTAAGAAGTACAAAAAAGAGGTCGTCCAGTTTGTGTATTGGCACTTTGTCAAAAGAAGAATCGACGAACATATCGGTAAGCTCTATCTCTCGCTCCCCCCTACGGCAGCAAAAGACCATGCTATCGCCATTTGAAACTGCACCATCTTTACATACCCTTAGAGGAATCATGTGATAGTCGTCTATGCCGTTCTCATATGCCTGTCTTACGAGCTTTATTAAAGAATTAGCACCCCTATCTTGGGTTGTGTTGCCTGTCATTTCCATTTTGCACCTCTAAACATCGCCAATCTACATTGTGTTTCTTCGTTCGCGCTCCCCCTTCTCCTTTTGGTCCTCAGGTTCATACCAAGCAGGATTGTTGATGCGCAAGAAACATCGATCTCCGCTGTTGAAAATGTTTCTGTGCGGAGTCTGCACAAGAAGCGTTTCGTCTCCAGCCTTGACCAAATACTCTGCGAAATCGGTCTTGAACGTGCGTTTGACAATTGTAGACGGGTAGCCGCTTTCCTTGCTAAGTTCAATTGAGTTGGGGCGTGTCGCCATGACCTTGGCTTTGCTGTCTGGAAGAAGGGAATCCTCGTAGATTGCATTTTTTTCGTCCCCTGTGGGGTACACCCTACCCTCTTT
>OQVT01000089.1_pt1 | contig 35422 bp, 24 predicted proteins | sample 1691561 | NCBI WGS metagenome assembly OQVT01 (sample SAMN03418260, study PRJEB22391) | human gut metagenome | biome: human-gut; feature: organic feature; material: feces | host: Homo sapiens | place: Tanzania | collected 2013-01 | reverse complement strand
TTTGACGAGCTCATTAAGGCCCTTTGACAGCCTCAAAGAGGCCCTTTGACAAAACCGCCCCTATTTTAAGGGTTGTTAACAAAAACAATAAGTTAAACACCCCTTATTTTTCAAAATCAAAAGCAAAACCCTTATTTTTACTTACAACCGCTGTTTTGGATATTTATACATTTCTCCCTCCCGTTTCTGTATATTTATTCATTTTCCCGCATCAACCAGATATCGGTATGTTCGCTGATTTTTTCCGTCTTTTCCTTGCTTTTATTCCGATAATAATGTATCTTTGCATCGACCTAAAGTTGGAAAAGTGGCAGAAATGACACCAAAACAGGTTGGAAAAGTGACGAAAACAGCCCTAAAACGGGTTGGAAAAGTGGCAGAAACACCGCCAAAACAGGGTGGAAAAGTGACAAAAGAACAAATACATAACAAGTTTCGCTATGCTTAACAGAAAGATATACAGCTACTTACGCAATTTCTTCAAGAACGAAAAGAAAGCTCTTCTTGTTGAGGGAGCCCGTCAGGTGGGCAAGACGTATGCTATAAGGAAAACGGGCAGCGAATGTTTCAAGAACGTGGTGGAGATAAATTTTATCAACCAACCAAAGTTTAGAGAAGCGTTCTCTGTGCCGTCAGATGCCAAAAACATTCTCTTGCGCCTGTCGGCATTGGCAAACACGACCTTGGAACCCGGCAACACACTCATTTTCTTTGACGAGGTGCAGGAGTGTCCGGAAATAGTGACGGCAATAAAGTTTCTGGTCGACGAAGGAAGCTACCGATATGTGATGAGCGGCTCGTTGCTTGGCGTAGAGCTGAAAGACATACGCAGCGTGCCTGTGGGTTATCTTACGGAGAAGCCGATGTTTCCGCTTGACCTGGAAGAGTTTGCCGAAGCGGTGGGCATGAGCAAGGAGGTCATGAACCATGTGAGAGTCTGTTATGAGGAGAAAAAGGCGGTTGACGAGGTCATACATGAAAAGATGAACGATCTCGTGCGCCTGTATCTTGTTGTCGGCGGAATGCCTGAGGCTGTGCAGAAATACATCGACACCAACAATCTGCAAACGGTGCGCTCAGCACAGCTTGACATCATGCACCTCTATGCCAAGGACATAGCCAAATATGACCCCGAGAACAAGCTTTACATAAAGAACATCTTTGACCTCGTGCCTTCCGAACTGAACGCCAAGAACAAGCGGTTTATCCTGAAGGCTCTCAACGAGAAAGCCAAGTTTGAGCGTTATGCCAACTCGTTTCTGTGGCTTGCCGATGCCGGCGTGGCTCTGCCTACATATAATGTGGAGGAGCCTCGTCTGCCGCTAAAGCTCGGTGAGCAGCGCAACCTGTTCAAGTTGTTTCTCAGCGATGTGGGACTGTTGGCGAGCCAATATGCCGTCAACATTGCCTTTGACCTGCTCAACGGGGTCTCTGAAATAAATTATGGTGCGATATACGAGAACCTTGCAGCGCAGGAGCTGCATGCACATGGCTACAACCTCTATTATTTTAACAGCAAGCGACAAGGCGAGCTTGATTTTGTGGTGGAAGACCGCGGCAATGTGCTGCCTATAGAGATAAAATCGGGCAAGGACTATAAGCGCCACAACGCCCTGTCTAACGTTATGGCGACACCCGAATATAACATTCCTCAAGGCGTGGTCTTCTCTAACGGCAACCTGGAGGTTGTGGGCAGGATAACCTATTGTCCCGTTTACATGCTGATGTTTCTTCAGCCCCAAACGTTTGCAGACGCCATTTTCAGGTTCAAGCCTTTGTGATGGGCTGTTGAAACTTTGTTAAGGGCTTGTTGAAGCTTTGTGACGGCTTGTTGAAGAACGGGAAAAAGAATGTTTTAACGCTTCGCGCTTTTAAGAAAAACAAGGAGCGCGAAGCGCATTTTCTTAGCCGTTGTTCTTCAGACTCTCCATAAACTTGATCAGGCCCCAACGCACGGAGCGGAGACCAAACTGCTCGGTGTGGATGTCGTCGATCTTCACCCACATACACTCGGCGGCATCGTCGGCAGCCTGAAGCTTGCTCTCGTCCTCCACCTCGCAGATGAAGAACATGTCGAGCGTGGGGATGTCAACACCACTGAAACGGTAGATGTTGGGCTGACTGAAGATGTAACGTGCGCTTGTGACCTTCAAGCCGGTCTCTTCCATGACCTCACGACACACACCCTCCTCGGCTGTCTCGCCAGGGTCGGCGAAGCCACCGGGCAGGTCGAGCGTGCCCTTGGCAGGTTCTTGCTTGCGTCGTTCAACGAGCAGTTCGCCCTTCTTGTTCATGATGAACGCCACGTTGGCGGCACTGGGGTTCATAAACAATTCGAAGCCACAGTTTTCACACTTGCGGCTCTTCTCACTATTCTCTACAAAATGATGACTGCCACACATGGGACAGTACTCATACTTCAGCAATGGATGCATCTTGGAATATGTTGTTATTGTTATCTTTTAGCTATCCTCAAAACCACCAATAGGCGGCTATTATCTTCTCTTGGCGTTTCGTTTATTGAAGATCTTCTTTTGATGTTCTATAAAACCTGACGTTCTATAAAAAAACATCATTGTTTCTTAAAATCATTCTCCATATCCTTACATAGGCAAAAGAATTTGCGCAGCTAACGCAAACAGCGCTACAGAGAGACAAGAGGTTGAATGACAGGCAGATAAACGGAACAGCTACATGCTAAGCGCCAACGGCGTTAGCCTTTTTTTTACCTTTTTGCCTTTTTACCTTTTTACCTTTATAATTTTTTCGTCTGCAATATTACAAAAAAATAACTATCTTTGCAAATGATTGGGGCAAAACTTGATGGTGAGGCCCAAAGAAAAAAACTTATATCAACCCGTCACCCCAAACAAGCGGCCACGCGCTCCATCTTTGCGCCGGCTAAAGCAAGAAGGCGGAAAAGCTCAAGCAGCATCCTCGAAGAGGGCGAACATATCGGGTACAAGCGACGCTTGCCTGAAATTCATCGCCTATAACATGTTGCAAAGGTTAAAAAAGAAACAATAAGCTAAAAGAAAAACATAAAACAAAAAAGAAAGATGAAAAAAGCTCTATTTATATTGGCAGCCTTGATGATGTCGTTCTCGGCAATGGCACAGAAGCATTTTGACATGAAACTGTGGGAGGGCAAGACCCCCAACAAGAACAAGTTGGACGACGTGGCAGAACTGAAGGTGTTCCTGCCCAACGAGAAGAAAGCCACAGGACGCGCCGTGGTAATCTGCCCCGGAGGAGGATACGAGAACCTCGCCATGGAACATGAAGGCACACAGTGGGCTCCCTTTTTCAACAACCTCGGCATTGCCGTCGTGGTGCTCAAGTATCGCATGCCCAACGGCAACGACAAGGTGCCTGTGAGCGATGCCGAGGAGGCCATGCGCACGGTGAGACGTAACGCCAGGACATGGAAGATCAACACAGAAGACGTGGGCATCATGGGCTTCTCGGCCGGTGGTCACCTCGCCTCCACGCTCGCCGTTCACTCCAAGGGCGACGCCAAGCCCAACTTCCAGATTCTGTTCTACCCCGTGATCACGATGATGCCCGCCTACACCCACATCGGCTCGCACAACAACCTGCTTGGAAAGAACGCGAAGAAGAAAGACGAGCAATATTACAGCAACGACATGCATGTGACGCGCCTCACGCCAAGGGCGTGCATCATACTCGCCGACGACGATGAGGTGGTGCAGCCGTCGAACAGCATAAGCTATTACACCGAGCTCTACCGACACGACGTGCCGGCTTCGATGTTTGCATATCCCGACGGCGGCCACGGTTTCGGCTACAATGCCAACTTCCCCTACCACTTCGAGATGCTGCTCAACCTCCGCGCCTGGCTTCAGAGCTTCTAAGGAGACGAAGACAGAGGCTTCGAGGTCAGCAATTTACAGGTGCCCACTTTTATGCTTCCACCATCCCCCTTTATAAAGCATAAAAGTGGGTGCTTCATTGTTTTAAGCGATTGTTCTGTTTTTACCCAAAATATATCATATTTTCTTTTTTCTTTATATAAAAAAGATGTATAAGAAAAAAACTATTATCTTTGCAGCAGTTTTTAACGATAATAGTTCTCACCAAAGGCTCAAAACAAAATTACAGTTTAAAAAGAAAAGATTAATATGGCCAAACAGACACCTCTACCACATAAAGCCCTCTTAACAAGAGCGTTGGCGATGGCTGCATTGTTGCTGTCGGCAACAGCCATGACCATGGCGCAAGACATAACGGCAGACACAACTGCCGTGAAAGCCGACACAACGGCCGTGAAGGCTAAACACGGACTGGTGGCACGGCTGTTGCAATATTTTGCCGAGAGCGACAAACCGAAGCCCGACAAGAAGATCGACTTCGGCATAATAGGCGGACCCCACTATGCCTCAGACACCGGACTGGGTCTCGGACTGGTGGCATCGGCGCTCTACTCGACCGACCGCTCCGACTCGACGCTGGAGAAGTCGAACGCATCGCTCTATAGCGACATGACGACAAAGGGGTTCCTGATGATCGGTCTCAGAGGCAACAACATCTTCCCGAAGAAACGCTACAGGCTCGACTACAGGCTCTATGTCTACACCTTCCCCTCTTATCTCTGGGGCTTCAGCTACCCGCAGAGCGACAACGACGACAACAAGAGCAAGTATAGCCGAACGAAGTTTGAGGTCATGGCGCGGTTCCTCATACCGATAAACCGCTACAGCTACCTCGGACCGATAGCTCGCTACCAGTATGTTCACGCCTATAAGCTCAAGGACAAGGCGCCGCAGCTGCTGGAGGGCTTGCCTAAGACGGTGAGCGACTTTGGCGTGGGCGTGAGCTACACCTTCGACTCGCGCGACTTCATGCTCAACGCCTCACGGGGATGGTTCATGCAGCTCGACCTCACGACAAACCCGACGTTCCTCGGCAACAACAACACCTACTGGTCGGCAGAGCTACAGCTTGCCACCTACCGCAAGGCATGGCGGGGAGCCATCATTGCGGGCGAACTGCACACGCGACAGTCGACAGGACAGGTGCCGTGGCCCATGCTCGCCGACGTGGGGTCCAGCAACCGCATGCGCGGCTACTATGAGGGACGCTACCGCGACAAGAACGTCATCGACGCACAGGTGGAGCTGCGACAGCACATCTGGCACCGCAACGGCATCGTGCTGTGGCTCGGCGCAGCAGAGGTGTTCCCACGCTACAGCGACATGCGCTTCAGCCGCATCTTGCCAAACGCTGGCGTGGGCTACCGGTGGCAGTTTAAGAAGGGCGTGAACGTGCGCCTCGACTACGGATTCAGCCGCAACGGAACGGGCTTCATCTTCAATATCAATGAGGCGTTCTAAAGGGACATAAAACACACAAAGCGATTGTATAATACCAAGATAACAAAAAGACAACGATGAACAAGACAAGCAACAACAGCAAGCCGTCAGCATCTCACAGCAAGCGAGGACACGAAGGGCTCACATGGTTCATTCTCTTCCTGCTGGTGCTCATCATACCCAACCTCGTGTTGGCGGTGACGGAGCAGCTAACGGCGGGAGGACGGGTGGCCGGCATCGTCATGCCGCTGGCCGTCTACGGGCTCATCATGTCGCTCTCGCGAAAGACGGGACGCACCATGATCCTGATGTTTCCCGTGCTCTTCCTCGGCGCCTTCCAGATGGTGCTCACCTATCTCTACGGACGGGGACCGATAGCGGTGGACATGTGGCTCAACCTCGTCACGACCAACTCGGGAGAAGTGGGCGAACTGCTGTCACAGCTGCTCCCTGCCATCGTGTGGGTGGTGGTGATATATGTGCCCACCATTGCGCTCGCCGCCACGCTGTGGGCGAAGAAGCGATGGGCCAACGGGGCCATGGTCAAGGCGCTGCGCCAGCCTGCCCTCTTTGCCACGGCAGGAGCGTTGCTGTTCACGGCGCTGCTCTCGGGGCTTACCCCCTACTCGCCCACCAACGACATGTTTCCGCTGAACGCTGTCTGCAACCTCGGCATGGCGTTCGGCCGGCAGACGGCATCGGTGGAATATAAGGAGACATCGAAAGATTTCAGGTTTTACGCCAAATGCTCGTTCGAGGACAAGGAGCCCGAGACGCTGGTGCTCGTCATTGGCGAGACGAGCCGCGCCGACAACTGGCAACTCTACGGCTACAGCCGCAAGACCAACCCTCTGCTCGCGCAGGTCAAGGGGCTGACGGTGTTCACCAACTACATGAGCCAGAGCAACACCACACACAAGAGCGTGCCCATTCTCCTGTCGCTCGCCGAGGCCGACAACTACGACATTCTCTATCACACCAAGGGCATAATGCAGGCGTTTCGCGAGGCGGGCTACCACACCGTCTTTCTCTCGAACCAGCAGCGTAACCACTCGTTCATCGACTTCCTCGGTGAGCAAGCCGACTACTGCCTGTTCCTGCGCGACAGCCATCCCGACAACGCCTATGACACAGACCTGCTCGTGCCGCTCGCACAGAAGCTCGCAAGGCAGAAAGGCAAGCGCACGTTCATTGTGCTACACACCTACGGCTCTCATTTCAGCTACGCCGACCGCTATCCCGACTTCATGCGCGATTTTAAGAACGACCAGTATGACGGGGCTAAGCGCCAATACCGTCCGCAGCTCATCAACGCCTACGACAACTCTATATGTCAGACGGATCTGCTGCTCCGACGCATCATCGAACAGCTGGCGGCACATGGTGGCAGCGCCGCCATGGTCTACACCTCCGACCACGGCGAGGACATCTTCGACGATGCCCGCCATCTGTTCCTACACGCATCGCCCTTCCCCTCGTTCTGGCAGCTTCATGTGCCGCTTGTGGTGTGGACCTCACCGGCGTATCGTGAGCGTCACGCCGACATCGCCCGCTGCCTCAACGCCAACCGCCGCAAGCAGGCTGAGAGCAACAGCGTGTTCCACACCTTGCTCACCATGGGTGGCGTGACAACGAGCTACCGCAACGATTCGCTCTCGCTGGCAAGCCCCTCGTTCACCCCTCACCGCCGCCTCTTCATCGACGACCACAACGAGCCGCGCCCTTACGGCGAGTGCATGCAGAAGGAAGACTTTGAGGCCATGCAACGACATGGAATAAACATGAAATAGAAACGAAGAGATATGGAATATACGAAATACAAAGAGCTCGTATACCAAATTATCGGCTCAGCAATGACCGTACACTCAGAACTTAATTGGGGACTTTTAGAACCTGTTTATCAAGAAGCTTTGAGCATTGAACTTGATTTACGGAACATACCCAACAAGCGAGAAGAAGAAATAAAGGTCTATTATAAAGGACGTGAATTGGACAAAAAATACAAGATGGACATTGTCGTTGGAAATATTATTGTTGAACTCAAATCTGTTGTAAAAATAGAGGCTGCCCATCGGGCACAACTTTGTAATTATCTTCGGCTTACAAAAAAACGCATTGGGTTGCTTATCAATTTTGGCGAGCCTCGGTTGGTTGGAGAACGTTGGGTTTACGATGAGGCAACAAACGAATGCTTTCTTGTAGATAAAGAAATGCAACGCGTCTTTGATAAAAAATACTGCGTATTGCTTAAATCGGAAAACGAATAGAAGGCACAATATAAACACTAACGATGTTTTTCTCGCAATGCTACGCATTGCTCGTTGTGTTTTAACATTAATGCCCATTAATTGAACATTAATGAAACATTAATATTTTTCCGTTAAGGGGGAAATGGGCGCGTAGCGCCATATTAATGTTCATTAAAATGTTCAAGAAAAATGGCGCATAGCGCCTATTAATGGCTCATTAATGTTCAATTAATGGACATTAATGTTAACCCCTACAAGCGCGTAGCGTGAGTATAAAAAGGAAAAGGAATGATTTTAAAATTGGATAAAAAAATGAACAGACTGTTTATCATGGCGGGCATCGTGACGATGCTCGCACAAGCAACCACGGCACAGGCCGTGACAGACAACGAGGGAACACATCTCATCAAATATGGCGACATGAACCAATGGGTAACACGACATGTTAAGGAAAGCGCCATAATAGGCGGTAACATGAAAACGCTGCACGAGATCGCTCCAACAAAGACATGGGCGCAAAACGCACCTTACACCAACTGGGGAGGCTCGCCATGGGGCACGTCAAACGTCATGGCGAAGGTGTCGGGCATAACAAAAACCAACGTGTCGGTATATCGCGACGAGCACCCGGGACACGGCAGCTGCGCCAAGCTGGTAACACACATCGAGACATGCAAGGTGCTCGGCATCGTGAACATCAAGGTGCTGGCAGCAGGCAGCATATTCCTCGGACAGACGCTCGAGCCCATCACCTCGACCTCAAACCCTATGGCCAAGCTCAACGCAGGAATGAAGTTTACGGGACGGCCCAAGGCGCTCGTGTTCGACTATAAGGTGAAGCTGTCTGGACAGCCCAACCGCATAAAGGAGACGGGCTTCAGCAAGGTGAAGACGGTGGCAGGAATAGACATGGCCGACTGTGTGTGCTTCCTGCAGAAACGCTGGGAAGACGCCAAGGGCAACATCTGGGCAAAGCGCGTGGGCACTATGGTGGTGCGCTTCGCAAAGACCACGAACGGATGGGTGGAGAATGCCGCATTCCCCATCCACTATGGCGACATCACGCACCAGAGCTTCTACAAGCCTTACATGGGACTGCTCACGGGCGACGACACGAAATGGGCTAAAAACTCGAAGGGCAAGATGATGCCTGTGAAGGAGATTGGATGGGCCGCCGCCAACGAGACGCCAACCCACATGGTGCTGCAGTTCGACTCAAGCCACGGCGGAGCCTACATTGGCTCTGTCGGCAACACGCTGTGGGTGGATAACGTGAGGGTGGAATATTAACCTCTCCTCGTCTTAAGCCGAGGAACGGTCTTAAGAGCCAAGCCAGGTTTATAAGCCGAACGATGTTTATAAACAAAAACGGATTTTCCTGATGATGCTGAAACAGCCAGCCCTATCAAGAAAATCCGTTTTTTTCAGATAAATGTTCAAGCGGCTTTTCCATATTCATATAAGCAATCGCTTGGAAGATCTATCTCGTCATTCCAATAAACACATGTGCGGCTACTATCAAGCTGCACTTGTTTAAACAACCCATATACATCTGTCAAAGCGCGAAACGACGGCAAGGTTTCAATATCATCCTTCACGTCATACATCACTTTGTAACCATCATCAAACTCCACAAAGAGGATGAAATTGTCTAACGCGGTTATTTTTTTAATTCTTGGTATCATAATGGAGGAAGTTTTGTTATGATTTGTTTGTTCCACATTTCTTGAAGTTCATCGCTGTGCAACGACAACCATTCCTTAACCAGCTCTTGTGCTTTAGAAGGAAGATCGCCTTCAAACATCTCATAGGTTTTTATATTAAACAAGCCCACATATTCGTTGTAGATGGCATGTATATGCGACGGCTCATGTTCTTTGGGCTTGAAGAACATCTTAATGATTATTCCGTAAAATCTAACTATCTCGGGCATAACTATCTGATTTATCAAGTGTTCACGGAACAAATATAGAAAATATTTGGTTAACATCAAAACTTTTGTAAGCTTTTAACATGTCAAAAATTTTTCTTACAACCATAAATGTTCCAAACCGCCATATTAATGGTGACACGACAACCAATTTTTCGGTTTAAAAAGCCTATAATAATAATTTTCCTTAAATTTTTCCTATATAATAATGTAGGAGGAAAACTATTGCTTACTTTTGCACTCCAAATAACGAACATTTAAGTATATGCAAGACAACTTAGTGATTGTGGAGAGCCCTGCAAAGGCCAAGACAATAGAAAAATTTTTAGGCAGCGACTTCAAGGTGATGTCTTCATACGGACACATTCGCGACCTGAAGAAGAAAGAACTGAGCATCGACATGCAGTCGATGCAACCATCATACGTCATACCGAAAGAGAAAGAGAAGCTCGTAAGCGAGCTGAAAGCCAACGCAAAGAAAGCCAAGAAGATATGGCTCGCATCCGATGAGGACCGCGAGGGAGAGGCTATCTCGTGGCACCTCTGCGAGGTGCTCGGACTGGACGAGGAGAAGACCAGCCGAATAGTGTTTCATGAGATCACAAAGCCCGCCATTCTCGCAGCCATCGAGAACCCGCGACATCTCGACATGAACCTGGTGAACGCACAGCAGGCACGACGCGTGCTCGACCGCATTGTAGGCTTCAAGCTGTCGCCCGTGCTGTGGCGCAAGGTTAAGCCCGCCCTCTCGGCAGGCCGCGTGCAGAGCGTGGCGGTGAGACTGATCGTGGAGCGCGAACGCGAGATCCAGAAGTTCAAGAGCGAACCCTACTACCGCATTAACGCCATCTTCGCCCTGACCAACGAGAACGGATCGCAGCAGGAGGTAAAGGCTGAGCTCGACCGCCGATTCAGCAACCACGACGAGGCGGTGGCGTTTCTTGAGGCTTGCCGCAACGCCGAGTTTAAGGTGGAGGCGGTGACGAAGAAGCCGCTCAAGCGCATGCCTGCCCCGCCTTTCACAACGTCGACGCTGCAACAGGAGGCTGCACGCAAGCTCGGCTTCTCGGTGTCGCAGACCATGATGGTGGCACAGCACCTCTACGAGAACGGACAGATCACATACATGCGTACCGACAGCGTGAACCTCTCAAAGCTCTGCATAGGAGCAGCCAAAGAGGAGATTATCAACCTCTACGGCGAGGAGTACAGTTCACCACGCAACTTCCACACCAACTCGAAGGGTGCCCAGGAGGCTCACGAGGCCATAAGACCGACATACATGAGCAACGTGACCATCGACGGCACGTCGCAGGAGAAACGCCTCTACGACCTCATCTGGAAACGCACAGCTGCCAGCCAGATGGCGGAGGCACAGATAGAGAAGACCACGGTGACGATAAGCATTATCAACGATGCCGAGGACTGTCTGAAGGCAACAAAAGAGAACCACGCACCCAAGTTTGTGGCTAACGGAGAGGTGGTCAAGTTTGACGGATTCCTCAAGGTGTACCGCGAGTCGACTGACGACGACGACGCCCCCTCTGACGAGTTCTCACACATCCTGCCGCCCCTGGCCGAGGGCAACGAGCTGCAAAGACGCGAGATCACAAGCACCGAGCGCTTCTCGCAAGGACCGGCACGCTACACCGAGGCAAGCCTCGTGCACAAGCTTGAGGAGCTGGGCATAGGACGCCCGTCAACATACGCACCGACCATCAGCACCATACAGCAGCGCGAGTATGTGCAGAAGGGTGACAAAAAGGGCGAGGAACGCTCTTACACCATCGACACGCTGCGCGGCATCCAGGTCACAAGCAAGACAAAGAAGGAGCTGACAGGCAACGAGAAGGGCAAGCTGCTGCCCACAGACATAGGAACGGTGGTCAACGACTTCCTTATTGAGAATTTCCCCGACATCATGGACTATAACTTCACGGCCCGTGTGGAGCAGCAGTTTGACCAGATTGCCGAGGGCAAGGAGCAGTGGACCGACATGATGAAAGACTTTGAGCACACCTTTGAGCCTACCGTGGAGAAGGTCATCAACGCACGCTCTGAGCACAAGGCGGGCGAGCGCAAGCTCGGCGACGACCCGAAGAGCGGACGCCCCGTGTTTGTGAAGATCGGACGCTTCGGACCTGTGGTGCAGATAGGATCGGCTGACGATGAGCAGAAGCCGCAGTTTGCACAGCTGCCCGCCGACAAGCGCATGGACTCGATAACGCTCGAGGAGGCGCTGGAGCTGTTCAAGCTGCCGCGCACCGTGGGACAGTTTGAGGGCACCGACGTGGTGATCGGCGCCGGCCGATTCGGACCTTATGTCATGCACAACAAGAAGTATGTGTCGCTGCCCAAGGGCGAGGACCCCATGACCGTGACGCTCGACACCGCCATACAGCTCATACAGACCAAACGTCTGCAAGAGGAGCAGCGCCACATGAAGAAGTTTGAGGAAGACGCAAAGCTCGAGATCCTCAACGGACGCTACGGCCCTTACATCGCATACGACGGCAAGAACTATCGCATACCGAAGGCACAGCACGACAAGGCAACAGAGCTGACCTACGAGCAGTGTATGGACATCGTGAACGCCACTCCTGCAAAGAAGAAATAACGACAACCAGGCTTTTGGAGCCGAGCTATAACAGAAACTTATGCAACGTATCATCATCATTGGCTATATGGGAGCCGGAAAGACGACCGTGGGAAAGGCGCTGGGCAAGGACCTGGGGCTCACTTTCTACGATCTCGACTGGTATATTGAGAGCCGCATGCACAAGACCGTGAAGCAGATCTTCGACGAACAGGGCGAGGAGGGCTTCAGGCGCATTGAGCGCAACATGCTGCATGAGGTGGCAGAGTTTGAGGATGTGATAATAAGTTGTGGAGGAGGCACACCCTGCTTCTTCGACAACATCGACTACATGAACAGCCAAGGAACGACCTTCTACCTCAAGGCCACTCCCGACGTGCTCTACAAGCATCTGAAGATGGGCAAGAGCGTGCGGCCGCTGCTCCTCAACAAGACGCCCGACGAGGTGCGCACATTCATAGAGGCTCAGCTCGCACAACGCGAACCGTTCTACAACAAGGCCAAGTATGCCATCGATGTCAACCTCATGGACACCTATGACAAGATTAAGCTGTCGGTGGATAAGATAAAGAACAAGATAGAAGAAGAAAAAGGAAACAACATCAAAAAAAACAAGAATAAATGAAGAAATGGACCATCGATGACTCAAAGGAGCTCTACAACATCAACGGTTGGGGCACCTCCTACTTCGGAGTCAACGACAAGGGCGATGTGTATGTCACGCCCTGCAAGGACAACACGGAGATTGACCTTCGTGATGTGATGGACGAGCTTGCACTGCGCGACGTAACACCGCCAGTGCTCCTGCGCTTTCCCGACATCCTCGACAACCGCATCGAGAAGACATCAAGCTGCTTCAAGAAAGCGGCTGACGAGTATGGCTACAAAGCTGAAAATTTCATTATTTATCCTATCAAGGTGAACCAGATGCAGCCCGTGGTCGAGGAGATTATCTCACACGGACGAAAGTTCAACCTCGGACTGGAGTGTGGTTCCAAGCCCGAGCTGCACGCTGTCATTGCCGTGCAATGTCAGAGCGACTCCATCATCGTGTGCAACGGCTACAAAGACCAGAGCTACATTGAGCTGGCGCTGCTGGCACAGAAGATGGGAAAGCGCATCTTCATCGTCGTGGAGAAGCTCAACGAGCTCGACACCATTGCAAAGGCAGCGAAGAAGTTGGGCGTGAAGCCAAACCTCGGAATAAGAATAAAGCTGGCATCAAGCGGAAGCGGAAAGTGGCAGGAGAGCGGAGGCGACGCATCCAAGTTTGGCCTGACGTCAAGCGAACTGCTTCAGGCGCTTAACATCCTTGACGAGAAGGGACTGCACGACTCGCTGCGACTGATCCATTTCCATATCGGCAGCCAGATAACAAAAATAAGACGCATACAGACAGCGCTCAGAGAGGCGGCACAGTTTTATGTGCAGCTCCACAAGATGGGATATAACGTCGATTTCGTCGACTGTGGCGGCGGACTGGGTGTCGACTATGACGGCACGCGCTCGTCAAACAGCGAGAGCTCGGTTAACTATTCCATCCAAGAGTATGTTAACGACTGCATCTACACCTTTGTCGACGCATCCGACAAGAACGGCATCGCTCACCCGAACCTCATCACAGAGAGCGGACGGTCGCTGTCGGCTCACCACTCGGTGCTCGTGATCGATGTGCTGGAAACGGCTTCGCTGCCCGAGATGCGCGAGGAGTTTGAGCCTGCCGACACCGACCACCAGCTCGTCAAGGACCTCTACGACATCTGGGATAACCTGAACCAGCGCACAATGCTGGAAGACTGGCACGACGCGGAGCAGATCAGAGAGGAGGCGCTCGACCTCTTCTCACACGGCATCGTGGACCTGCGCACAAGGGCAGAGATAGAGAGCATGTACTGGAGCGTGTGCCGCGAGGTCAACAACCTGGCGAAGCAGATGAAGCATGCGCCCGACGAGCTGAAAGGCCTCGACAAGCTGCTGGCAGACAAATATTTCTGCAACTTCTCGCTCTTCCAGTCATTGCCCGACTCATGGGCTATAGACCAGCTCTTCCCCATCATTCCGCTGCAACGGCTCAACGAGAAACCCACACGCAACTGCACCATTCAGGACATCACATGCGACTCGGACGGCAAGATTGCCAACTTCGTGACCAACCGCAACATCTCGCATTGTCTGCCCGTTCATGCGCTGAAGAAGAACGAGCCCTACTATCTCGGCGTGTTCCTCGTGGGAGCATATCAGGAGATTCTCGGCGACATGCATAACCTCTTCGGCGACACCAACGCCGTGCACATAAGCGTGAAAGACAACCACTACCACATAGACCAGATCTTCGACGGCGAGACCGTGGAAGAGGTGCTCGACTATGTGCAGTATAACCCCAAGAAGCTGGTGCGCCAACTCGAGATATGGGTGACGAAGAGCGTCAAAGCAGGAAAAATTTCACTCGAAGAGGGTAAGGAGTTTCTTAGCAACTATCGCTCAGGACTCTATGGTTACACTTATCTTGAATAAAAGATAGGTCTTAAACAGAAAAAAAATATGGAAAAGGAGAGAGAAACAGACAAGACCTTTGCTCCACTGACCGTCATCAAGGTTGGCGGAGCCGTGGTTGAAGACGAAGCACAGCTCACAAGGCTTATCAACGACTTCTCTGCCATTCCCGGCAGAAAGGTGCTGGTGCACGGCGGTGGACGACGCGCCACAAAGGTGGCGGCCGCCCTGGGCATAGAGAGCAAGATGGTGGACGGACGACGCATTACGGATGCCGACATGCTGGAGGTGGTGACCATGGTTTATGGTGGCCTCGTCAACAAGAACATCGTGGCACGTCTGCAAGCACAAGGCGTGAACGCCCTTGGCCTGACAGGTGCCGACATCGACGTCATCAGATCACACAAGCGACCGCTGAAGAACGGCATCGACTATGGCTTTGTGGGCGATGTGGACCGCGCCAACGGACAGATGCTCAGCAAGCTTATTGAAGAGGGCATCACCCCTGTCATGGCGCCTCTCACACACGACGGCAACGGCAACATCCTTAACACAAACGCCGACACCATTGCCGCCACAACGGCCATGGCTCTCGCACCGTTCTATGACGTGACGCTTGTCTACTGTTTCGAGAAACCCGGCGTGCTCTCCAACCCCGATGACGACTCGTCGGTGATTGCCAACATCACGCGCCCGCTCTTCAACGACCTCGTGGCCGACGGCACCATTGCCGGCGGCATGATACCGAAGATAGAGAACGCTCTCGATGCCATAGGCAAAGGCGTGGGACGGGTGCTCATAACAAAAGCCGATGCCATTGGACAAAAGGGAAAGGGAACGACGATAAAATAAAAGAGAAACGACAATAGAATAAGAAAGAGCTTTGACAACTATTAGTTAAAGACTGTTAACGTTGTAACTTTATATCTTCACAACCGTCAACCATATAGAAGCGATGATAAAACAGGTTAGTTTTCGCAATGATGTATTGCCGCTGAAGAACATTCTTTACCGGCTTGCTCTTCGCATCACGCTCAACAGCGCAGAGGCCGAAGACATCGTGCAAGACACCCTGATAAAAGTCTGGAACAAGCGCGACAGTTGGGCTGAAATAGAATCAATAGAGGCTTTCAGCATAACCGTCTGCCGTAACCTCGCTCTCGACCGAATAAGCAAGCATGACAACCAGAACGCCTCGCTCGACGAGCAAGGCATCGACCGTCAAGACACAGCTTCTGACCCGTACGAGAGAACGCAACAGCGTAACAAGGTGGAGCTTGTGAGACAAATCATCGACAGCCTGCCTGTGAAGCAGCGCGAATGCATACAGCTTCGCGACTTTGAAGGCAAAGCCTACAAAGAGATTGCCTTGCTGCTCAACATCACAGAAGAGCAAGTGAAGGTGAACATCTTCCGCGCACGACAGGCCATAAAACAACGATTCACTCAATTAGACGGATATGGACTATAAGTATATAACACAACTTTTAGATCGCTACTGGAAGGCTGAGACCACCGTGGAGGAGGAAAACATCCTGCGGGCCTTCTTCAGTCAGACCAGCGTGCCCGAGGAGCTGAAGCAATACCGATGTCTGTTCCTCTATCAAGCCACGGAGCCAAAGACCGATATGCTTGACGCAGCGTTCGATGAACGTCTCTTAGCTATTGTAGGCGAAGAGCAGAAGGACACAGCAAAGGTTAAGGCACACCGCATAACGCTCAAGGAGCGCATGTTCCCGCTGTTCAAGGCAGCAGCAGTGGTGGCTATAATCTTAACGCTTGGCAACGCCGCCCAATATTCGTTCAACGGCAACGCTGACACCACAACCCCACAAAGCTCAACAATGGGCACCAGCCGCGGCCAGTCAATGGCTTACACCGATTCGGCAACCATAGACACGCTGCAGCAGCGCACCATGGACACCACATCGCCTGTAGACAACGCCACAACGGTCATTAAATAAAGACCGCTGAGAGCAAAAACAAAGCCTACAGGGCAAGGATGCCGAGGCAACGAAAGAAGATAATTTCTATGCTTTCTCTATATAAATCATGTTTAGTAAAACAACAACCGAAACTGTGAAGTTTCAAAGTTCTCTCAAATTTTTCATAACATACTAATGCGAACAGCCATCCGATATCTCGGATGGCTGTTTCTGTTTTTAGGAGGCTTGAAAAGCCTGAAAGCTTCCTCCAACAAACAAAAGACGGACTGCCATCACTGGTAGTCCGCCCTCAATTGTTATTTAGAAGATCTATTCAGAATGTAAAAGAACTGAATAAATATAAGTTTTCAAGAATGGCTTAAAACAATGTTTTTAAGCCTTACAGCCTTTTAATTGTTCGGCACAAACTTCTCTGTTTCAAGCACAGAGATGTTGCCTGCGCTTACATAATAAACAGTAGAGATAAACAAGCTGTTGTCGGCATAGATGCCGTTGTCGAGATAGTCTGCCGAGCCTGTCAAGGTGTAGGCATCAGTCATGTAGACAGTGCCCAGCGTCTTGTAGGTGAGACCTGTCGAGAACTTGGGCACTATGATGTAGTTGAATGTTTTGCCAGCCTCATCGGTGCTGCCGCTCTTTGCTTTCTTAAACTTCAAGTTGTAGCCCTGTCCGTAGACGTTTTTGATGCGGTAGCTTGAAGGATTGTTGGCGTCGACATCGAGCTCACAGTCAACCGACTCCTTACCCATTATACCTGCAATCTTAGAGCAGAAATAATATTTTCCGTCGCACACCTTGTTCCATGTGATGCCAGTGAACGACACGCTGTCGGCAGCCTGTGCCTGACCCTTGGCGTTCACAGCCACAACAGTGGCCATATACTCGCCCTTGAGGCCGTAGAACAGAGTGTCAACCTCCGACTGGCCTTTCACTCCTTTCACCAAGCCGCCGTTCTTTACCACAAAGTCGTTGTAGCCTTCCTGTCCAAGCTCGGCAATGTGCTTAGAATAGTCGGCATGCTTCTCAAGCAGAATGTATGCGCTCTCGGTGGCAGAGTTTGTAGACACGCGCACCTTAAAGTCGGCATCGGCATCAAGCGGCGGAGCCACACTGTAAGTGTTGGTCACCACATAAGCCTTTGAGTCGTTGCCTGGCTCTGTGCCCTCATCGGCAGAGCACGATGTCATGAACATCGCAGCAGCGACAGCCATCAATCCAAAAATATATTTTTTCATCGTTGTTGTCAATTTTTTGTTTGAACAATTTTGTTGCTAACCCTTAGCGATTGTCTCACGACCGTTGGTTACCACGCAAACTTTTGAGAGTTGCCTGAAGGTGCCGACGGTGTCGGGTTGTTGGTACAAGAGGTGTTGTAGTTGCACTCGCCGTTGGTGATGCACCAGTTCATCCAGCCCGGTGTGGTGGTGGTGTTCCACTGGTAACCGTCAACGTGGTTGGTGCCCTCATAGCTGCGGATGATGCCCTTCTGCAGGCGCTTGATGTCATACATCGACAGACCCTCGCCCCAGAACTCTACGCGGCGCTGCCACCAAATCTCGTTCTGGAAGGCAGAGGTAGCGCTGTTGCCGTAAGCCTCGTTGTGCTTGCCATACTCGTAGCTGGCGTCGCGCTGCTTGGCGAAGGCGGTGAGCAGAGAGATGCCCTCAGCCTGACGGCCGCTCTGCATGCCTACAGCCTCGGCCTCGATGAGCTTCATCTCCTCAACACGCATGAGAGGCACAGCCACGCAGAAGCCTACATACTTGTCGTAACGGCCCTGTGAGCCACCTGTAGAACGGAACTTAACCTCCAAACCGCCAAACTTAGGCTTGTTCATGGCGAGCAGTTGGGGATTCTGAGTGTTGGCGCTGAGGATAGAGTAAAGCTCCTCTTCTGACGCAGCATCGTCGGCAGAGAAGTCGACGAAACACTTCTTGCGGCAGTCGGTTGCAGGTATTGTCTCGTAGAGGTGACGGTCGATGAACAGCGGATAGCCATAGTTGGCAGCATAGCCACAGCTTGCACCAGGATTGTCGAGCATGCCGCTCTCAGTGATCATCTTTGAGCCCCATGACGAGTCGCCATCGTTAAGTTTAATATTGTCGTCGGTTGCCTTATACTGCACGCAGAACATCCACGCGTCGTTAGGTGTGTTGAAGCCAGTCTCGTAGTCGGTATACTGTGCGCCCGTCATCACGCTGTAGCCAGCCATGGCGAGCTTGGCATACTTCTCGGCGTTTGGCCAATCCTCCATGGTGAGGTAGGCGCGAGCCTTCAGACCATACACCACGCTGAGGTCGGGAGTGGTCTTGTCAGAGCGCTGATAGTTGGCGAGATATGTCTCTGCCTTGTCGAGGTCAGAGAGGATGAAGGCGAAGGCAGCCTCATTGGTCATACGCGGGTTCTTTGTCATGTCGGCAGCGTCGACCTCTGTGACCATAGGCACGGTCTCAGCCTGCTTGTTCTTGGCGTAGGTCTCAGCACCGTATGTGCGCACGAGGTCAAGATAATACATTGCGCGGAGAGCATAAGCTATGCCCACACCTGTGTAATGGTTCTCTGTCACGTTCTCGCCGCCGTAGCTCTTGAGCACGTTGTTGCAGCTCTTGATCCAACCATAATAGTAGGTCCAGGGCTTCTGGCAGGCTCCATACTGCGGGCCGAGGGCCACGCTGGCAGTATATTGGGTTGCGAACCACTCGCTACCCGATGCGTCTATAGGTGTCATGTCCTGACCCATCATGTCGTGTTTAATCATCATGGCAGGGTAGCCGAAATCGTCGGCATCGTGGTCATCGTCACTATAGATAAATGTTCCGACAAGAGTTGATGTGAGACCGTTCACAAGCGACTCATAGGCTGTCGGTGCCTGTGCTACCTGATCGCCAGATGCATAGCCTTTTGACGGCTCATACTCCTCGATACAGCTTGTCATCGAGGTAGAGACCACCAGAGCGGCGGCAACCAAAGCTAATATATTTTTGTTCATATCGTGAATTCGTTTTTTTGTTTTTATTGTTTAGCAAGACAAGAAATACTTGCTTTCTGTAACGAGCAGACAAGTAACAAGAAGCGTTGCTTGCCGCTCGTCAACAGCTATACATTAGAAGCTTACCTGTATGCCACCCGAGATGTTGCGGATGGGTGAGTAGGTACCTACATAACCTGAGCCAAGGAATGAGAAGCGTGGGTCAAGACCCTTGCGTGCTGACCAGAAGGCCAGGTTCTCACCCATCACATAGACGCGGATCTTGCTAACCTCAGGAATGAGTCCCTTCGGCAGGGTGTAGCCTACAGAGAACGACTGGAAGTTGAAGTAGCCGGCGTTGGTGAGGAAGCGGCTTGACCTAGAGGTGGCATAGTTGTCACCATTCTGCCAACGCGGAATGTTGCTTGACGTGTTGTTGGTGCTCCATGCCTTTGCCCAGTCTTTGTGGATGGCCTGTCCCCAGTTCTCGCCATCGGTGATAGGCATCTGCATGAGCTGAGCATACTGGTTGTCGTAGACATGGCCGCCAATCTGGTAGTCGAAGGTCATGGCAACATCGAAGCTCTTGTAGCGGAAGTTGGTAGACAGACCGCCGAACACCTTGGGCAGCAGAGAGCCCTGCTCATAGTAGCTGGCCTTGCTGTAGTCGGTAGTGGTGTAAGAGTGCTCGTGAGCAGCAATCTGCGACTCCTTGCCCTCAGCGATGTTGGCATCGACCCAGTAGAGGGCCTCACCCTTCTCGTTGACACCGGCATAGTCGGGCAGCATGGCGTTGTAAAGAGGACCGCCCTCGCGGTACCACATAGGCAGGATGCGCAGAGGCTCCATGGCCTCGCGGAAGCCACCGTTGTCCTGGATCTTGCTTGCGGGCAGCTTCAGGATCTTCGTACTGTTGTGCGAGAGGTTGGCGGTGATGTTCCAGTCGATATCCTTTGTGCGGATAACAGCAGCCGAGAGCACAAGCTCTATACCGGTGTTGCGGATGTCGCCGAGGTTGCCGTAGTAGCCACGGGTGCCCTGACCCTCAGGTATAGACAGCCAGAACAGCAGGTCAGAGGTCTTCTTGGTGTAGAAGTCGATAGAACCTGTGAGGCGGCTCTTCAAGAGAGAGAACTCTACGCCAGCGTTGAAGTTGGTCGTTGTCTCCCATGTAATGTTCTCGTTACCCATACGGCCGAACGACGGTGACATGCCGTTGTTAGAGGCGTTGGGGGTGAGAGTGTAGAGGTCGGTGTAGGCAAAGGCGCCGATGTTGTCGTTACCCTGCTGACCGATAGATGCCTTGAGCTTCAACTCGTCGACGAAGGGAGCGTTGAACCACTTCTCCTTGCTTATAATCCATGCTCCACCTGCAGACCAGAAGTCGCCCCAACGGTGACTCTTGGCAAAGTAAGAAGAGGCATCGCGACGATAAGAGAGCGAAGCGAAGTAGCGGCCATCGTAGTTATACTGTGCGCGGCCGAAGAAGCCCTCTACGTTGTAGTTGTTGGTATAAGACGAGCCATCAAACTTGTTGGCATATGCGTAAATCTCCTGCAGGTAGGGTGAGAACTCGCCCTTGGCTGCTGAATAGAGATACTTGATCTGCTGCTTGTAATATTCATGACCCACGAGAGCATCAACATTGTGCTTGCCAAAGCTCTTCATGAAGGTCAGCGTCTGCGTGTTGTTGGTGCGCAGGGTGTTGGTGTTGCCTTTCTCCAGACGGCCGTTGTCGCCAGAGCCAGGACCCTCAAACGAGTTGGTGTAGATGCTGCTTTCAGCGGTGTTATAGTTGACGTTGCTTGTGACGTTGAGCTTCAACCAGTCGGTGAAGCTGATGTCGGCGATGAATGTGCCGTTGATCTGGTTCACACCGAGGTCGTTGGTGTTGTACAGGTTGGCACCGAGGGGGTTACCTGTTGCCATGAACGGACGTGTCATGCCGTAGCCGGCGGGCACACCGTAGTCGTAACGCTGGTGGCCATACTTGTCGGTAGCGATGTAGGGCTTGCCGTCGTCGCCCATCTTACGGATGTAGATGGGGTAGATGGGGGCGATGCGTGCAGCAAAATACATGGTGTTGGCAGAACCCATCTTCTCGTCGAGGTTAGGGCTCGACTTGGTGTCAGAGTGGACATACTGTGCGTTGACGCCGAGCTTCAACCACTTCTTTGCCTGATAGTCGGCCTTGGCGCGTGCGCTGATGCGCTCGTAGCTTGAGTTGTCGATGATACCCTCGTCGTTGAGGTAGCCTGCAGAGGCATAGAACGAGCCACGGTCGTAAGAGCCCTTGGCGCTGATGTTATACTCCTGGCGCATCGCTGTCTTGTAGGTAGCCTTGTTCCAGTCGTCGCCGGTGAGGTAATATTTCTCACCGTTCTTCTCGTATGTGCGGCCGAGTGTGGCAGCAGGGTTGATCTTGCCGTCCAGGCCGATGAGTTGCTGGCCCTCGGGCAGGGTGTAGATGTTGTATGCCAGACCCTTGAGCATGGTGTTGTTGGCAGCGATGTTGGCAGCCGATGCCGAGAGGCCATCACCATAGTAGGCTTTGTTATAGGTTGCAGCGTATGCAGCCTCATAATATGCGGCGGGGTCGGTGATGACGTCATAATCCTGCACGGCGCGTGAGTTGGAACCCCACTTTGCGTCTACCGTGATCTCAGCGTCGCGGTTCTTGCCGCTCTTGGTGGTCACGATAATTACACCGGCGGCACCACGCGCACCGTAAAGGGCTGCTGAAGCAGCATCCTTGAGCACGGTAACGCTCTCGATGTCGTCTGAAGGAATGCTTGAAAGGTTGTCGGGATAAGGTGCACCGTCAACGATGACCAGAGGGTTGGTAGAGGCATACATTGAGGCGATACCACGAATCTTTATACCTGAAGAGGGGTCATCGCCCTGAACGGCTGAGGTGCCGGGCTGACCCGACTGTCCACGAAGCTGCAGACCGGCAACCGATCCCACGAGGCTCTCTGCCACGTTGGTAGTGACCTTCTTCGACAGCTCCTTGGCGTCAACCACAGCAGCCGAACCGGTGAACGCGCTCTTCTTGGCGGTACCGAAGGCCACAACCATAACCTCGTCAAGCGACTGGTTATCGGGGTCGAGCACAATCTTCATCTTGGGGGTTGCTTTCACGGTTTTTGTCTGCATGCCGATGTACGAAATCTCAAGTTTCGCGCCATCAGCAATCTGAAGCTGGAACTGTCCGTCGATGTTGGTCACGGTACCCGTGTTGGTGCCGACAACCTTTACGGAAGCTCCGACTACGGGTTCGCCGTCTTCTGCCGACGTAACGACTCCGCTGACTTTACTCTGTGCCATCGCCATTCCAATACAAAGGAACAGAGTGGCAAAAATCATTGTTAGTCTTTTTTCCATAAGAATCTCTCTCTAAATGCTTATTAAAAAATTATGTTGTTTTGTTTATTTTCTTTTATTGTCGTTTATAGCCGCCGTTTGTCTTTAAAAATGCTTTTTGGTAAAAAAACATTAATGACGAAGGACGAATCTATCGCAAAGAATGTTATCCTCTGTCACGTTCACATTCTTCATAATCCTTAGATCTTCTTTTTACCTTTACCTCCTTAGATCTTCTTTTAACCTCCTTTTCATTTTTACCTCCTTAGATCTTCTTTTAACCTCCTTTTCGTTATTCTTGTTTATCTAGTTTTCTGTGTGTTTACGCACACAAATTCAAAGTCCATTTTCATAGTTTGAACGGAAAAACACTTGACAAATATCAATCTGTAACTAAAAGTGTACGTTTTTTTTTTTTTGATATTTTTTCTTTCCTTTTGCTTACAGTTTGCAAAATTATAATTAATGTATAAGAACTGCAAAAACAATGTAATAAAATCTTAATGTTTTAACACAAGATAACATTTTTTGTTTTATTTGTATAATTTTTTAATGTATTTCGCCACTTCTTTTTCGTCTTTTCTCATATTTCGTCAGCATTTACAGACTTAAGATATCACATTGGTTCAAATTTTAGCAAAATCATGTCTTTTTGGAAAACAAGAAGAGAATAAAGATGGCACGAAGAGATAAAAAGAAATAAGATGGCACGAAAAGATAAAAAGAAAAAAGATGGTATGAAGAGATAACAAGAAGAATCGTGTCATCCCTTTCTTATGGGCATACAAAAAGCCACATCCCTACCCTTCCGGATAAAGATGTGGCCGATCGATTTTTATACAGGATGATATTTTTCTCTTCCCCGTTGGCTTATGGCACATACTCTACGAAGGCCTCCATGGCCTCGTAGCATGCAAGGCCAAGGTCGTGATAGAGCTTGGCGGTGTCGTGGTTGCGGTCTTCTGAGCGCTGCCAGAACAGGCGCTCGTCGTTGCCAAGGAACGGTGCGCTCTCCATCTGCGATGAGTGTTTGAGGATAGAGTTGCGCTTTGCACGCAGCTCCTCAGGACTCATGGGCACACACATCTCGATGTTCTCTATTTCCCACTCAGCCCAGGCGCCACGATACATCCACACGCGGCAGTCTTTGAGCCATGCTGCATTGTCCTCTTTCTCAAGGTCGAGAGCAGCAAGCACAGCGTCGGTACACTTGCGGTGTGTGCCGTGGGGGTCGGCAAGGTCGCCGGCAACAAAGATCTGCTGCGGCTTGATCTGCAACAACAGGTCGCGCACAATGTTTACATCGCGCTCACCCATGGGGAGCTTCTCGATCTTTCCACTCTCATAGAAGGGGAGGTCAAGGAAGTGGACATGGTCGAGAGGAATGCCGTTGAAGGTACATGCCGTGCGGGCCTCGCCACGACGGATCAGACCCTTGATGGTGCGTATGTCGGCGGTGTCCATGTCGCCGGGCTTCTTTGCAGCGAGGAACATCTTGATGTCGGCATACATCTTCTTTATGGTCTCGTTGCTGTTGTTGATGAACAGCTGGTTGAAACCGTTGATGAAGTGCATGAAGCGTGTCACCTCCTCATCGCCCACGGCAATGTTGCCGGAGGTCTCGTAGGCAATGTGTACATCATGACCCTGCTGCACCAGTCGGCGTATGGTTCCACCCATCGAGATAACATCGTCGTCGGGGTGTGGTGAGAACACGATAACGCGCTTGGGGAACGGGTTGGCACGCTCTGGACGGTAGGTGTCGTCGGCATTGGGTTTGCCGCCAGGCCAGCCTGTGATGGTGTGCTGCAAGTCGTTGAAGATCTTGATGTTCACGTTGTAGCCAGAGCCATAGAGGGCGAGCAGCTCACTCAGACCGTTGTCGTTATAATCTTTGTTTGTGAGCTTGAGGATGGGCTTGCCCGTCTTCAGACAGAGCCATACCACGGCAGAGCGTGTGAGCTTGTCGGTCCACTCGCAGTTGGTAACAAGCCATGGGCGCACAATGCGTGTGAGCTTGGCTGCTGCTGCGAGGTCAATGACCACGGTGGCATCGTTGTGGGTCTGTAAGAATGTGGCGGGAATGGTGTCGGTGATAGGGCCTTCAACCGTCTTCTCTATGATGTTTGCCTTCTCGTCGCCCCATGCTGTGAGGAATATTTTCTTAGCTTTGAGGATAGTGGCCACACCCATGGTCAGCGTGCATGGCGGCACAGGCTCCTGTGAGCCGAAGCTCATGGTCATCTCCTCGCGAGAGATGGCATCGGTAAGGATGATGCGCGATGTGCTCGTGATGGTGCTGCCAGGCTCGTTGGTCGCGATGTTGCCCATGCGTCCGATGCCAAGCACAATGATGTCAAGACCGCCCTTGTCGGCAATCGTCTGCTCGTATGCGCGGCAGTGGGCCTGGACGTTATCCTGTCCAATGGTGCCGTCGGGCGAGAAGATGTTGCAGGCTTTAATGTCTACCTTGTCGAGGAACAGCTCATGGAGCTTATGCAGGCTGCTGTTCTTGCTTCCGACCTTCAGGGGGAAATACTCGTAGGCGTTGAACACCACCACGTTGGCGAAGCTCAAGCCTTCCTCATGACGGCGTATCAGCTCCTCAAACACGGGTGTGAGACTTTGGCCTGTGCCAAGACCCAACACACACTCGCGACCTGCTGTCTGTGCGGCTTTGATCTCTGCCTCAATGGTGTTGGCGATAAGCTTTGCGCCCTCCTCCACCTTTGGGAAGATCTCGGTTGTTATTTTCTCACAACGAGTGATCTCTGACCTGTCCACAGCTGTGCGTGGGCGGTAGAACTGCTCTGGTATCTTGTTCAACACGATCGTTGAGCTCAGATTCATCTTCATAGCTAATATCTCCTATTGTTTAAAGTTAAAGATTTTTATGTTAAGAGGGGCTTTAAGGCTTTTAAGGCCTTAAAGTCCCCGGCCTCATCTCCTTTACGGACGGTCCTTCTTGGCTGTTCCCCACTTTGAGGGCTTTGCTCCCATGGTGAGAACGAGGGTGCCGCCGCGCTTCATGTCGTTGAAGTTGATGTAGGTCTTATTATAAGCCTTGCCGTTGAGCGTCACCTTCTGAACATATATGTTCTTGTCAGAGTTGTTGACGGTGCGCACGGTGAAGGTCTTGCCATCGCCGAGGTTGAGCGTTGCCTTGTCAAAGAGCGGTGAGCCGATGATGAACTTGCCGCCTGAAGGCTCCACCTGATAGAGACCTACGCTTGAGAGCACATACCATGCCGACATCTGACCGACATCCTCGTTGCCTGACAGACCGTCGGGCTGTGTGGTGTACATCTCCTTCATCATGCGGCGGAGCATCTGGGCTGCCTTCCAAGGCTGGCCTACATAATTATACATATAGATGACGTGATGGCTGGGCTCGTTGCCCTGAGCATACTGTCCGACCAGTCCGCTGACATCGGGAGAAGCGTTGTCGCCCAGCGATCCCTCTACGATGAAGAGCGAGTCGAGCTTCGTCACGAACGCCTTTTCTGAACCGAAGAGGTTCACCAGTCCGTGAACATCGTGAGGCACGAGGAAGGTATACTGCCATGCGTTGCCCTCGGTATAATCGTTTGTGCGGTGTGACGCATCGAAGGGGTTGAACGGTGTGCGGAACTTGCCGTCCTCTGAGATGGCGCGCATGAAGCGTGTCTCGGGGTCGAAATATTTGGCGTAGCTCTGACTGCGCTTCAAGAAATATTCATAATCTTCGGTCTTGCCCAGCATCTTGGCCACCTTGGCCACGCCAGCATCGGCAAGACAATATTCGAGCGCCTTTGCCACAGTCTCGTTCTCCGGCTCCTTGTCCCAAGGAATGAAGCCGTGCTTCTTCAGCAGACCGAGCGAACGCTCTTCCAGCATCATGCTGTTTTTCAGAGCCTCATAAGCCTGCTCCTTGTCCTTGACAAAGCCTTTGAGCACGAGGTCAGCGAGGATAGGCACACCGGGGCTGCCCACCATACAGTTGGTCTCGCAGCCGGCGAGGTGCCATACGGGCAACTTGCCCTGCTCACGGAAGATGCTCATGAACGTGTTGGCGAGGTCGCTCTGCATGTCAGGACACACAAGTGTCATGAGAGGATAAGCAGCGCGGTAGGCATCCCACAGCGAGAAGGTGCTGTAGGTGGTGTAGCCGGCACGGTGTATGCGTCCGTCGGCGCCGCGGTAGTCGCCGTTGGCATCACAGAACACCGAAGGAGCGATCATGAAGTGGTACATCGCGGTGTAGAACACCTCTTTCTTTTCTTTGTCGGCGGTCTCCACGGTAACGCGTGCGAGCTGCTTGTCCCATGCCTCGTCGGCAGCGGTCACAGCGGCATCGAAGTCCCATCCTGGCAACTCTGCCTTCATGTTTGCCTTTGCGCCCATAACGTCGATAGGCGAAAGGGCCACCTTAACGAGCAGCGGCTTGCCGTCGGCCTCTGTGGCTATGACGGTGCGTGTGAGAGCAGTGTCGCGCGACACTATTGTCACGGGCTTTGAAAACTCCATGTCGAAATAGTAGCGGTGGTCGTTGCTCCATCCCTTAGAGCGGCGCATACCTGTGATGCGTGTGGGGCTCTCCTGTGTCAGGAGACAGTCGGTCATAGCGTCCCAGCCGATACCTTGCTTCAGGTCGATGGCGAGGAGGTTCTGCTTCTGTCCCTCTGCGAAGGTGTAACGGTGGAAGCCCACACGGTTGGTGGCTGTCAGCTCCACGTTCACGCCGGGGTTGGTGAGCTTCACGGCATAATAGCCAGGCTTGACCTTCTCGTTGTCATGAGAGAAGATTGTGCTTGCCTGCTTGTCATCGTTCACGGGCAGAAGGGCGATGTCGCCGAGGTCGCCGATACCTGTGCCGCTGAGGTGAGTGTGGCCAAAGCCAATGATCTCATTGTCGCTGTAATGGTAGCCCGAGCACCAGTCCCAGCCTCTTGTCGGCTCTGTAGGACCGAGCTGCACCATGCCAAACGGCACATTGGCTCCCACGAACACATGTCCGTGTCCGCCTGCTCCAATATAAGGATTAACGTACTTTGTAAGATTTCCTGCCATTGCACCAATGGCAGATGTTGCGCTTAAAAAAACTGTAGTTGCGATAAGCGTCAATTGTTTTCGGATTGCAATCATAAGTTAGAATTGGTTTTGATTGCACAAAGTTAGTAATAAATAGAAAAAAAATAAAGAAAAAGGAGGTTAAAAAAGTGAAAAGATGAAAGGGCTTAAGGTTATAAGGTCTAAATGGCCCATAAACTTTATAAACCTTACTGAACTTTCGCATTTTAAAAGCGAAAGTTCAGAGCCTTACAAGCCCCTTAAGCCCCCTCAAGCCTCTTTACCTGTCAGTAAGTCTCTTCACCTGCCACCACGCCGGCACAAGCACGCAGAGCGAGCAGAGGATAAAGAGGGCGAGACGTGCATAGTCGCCACCGAAGAAGTCGGTGAGCTTCATGTTTTGCAAGCCCGGCATGAACCTGAAGGTAAAGAAAGCGATGGCGTTGTTGACAAGGTGGAACACCACGCCCGGCGCAATGCTGCGCGTGCGCCAATAGAGCCAACCAAGGAGTAGACCCACAACCGTGCCGTTGACAAACTGCACGGCGTTGCCATGGGCCATGCCGAAGAGCAAGGCTGAAAGGAGGATTGCCCACCAACGGCCCGAAGGTCCGAAATGGTCGAGAAGGGTGCGCAAGATGGCACCACGAAACGCCATCTCTTCGGCCAAAGGCACCACGACAGCAACGGCAAGGAAGCCCCACTGGTTACTGAGCAGCTGCGTGAACAGTTGCTGTGCCGTGACGGGCATCTCCAGACCCGAGAGGTCTATGATGAGCTGCATGGGAGCCACGATGCCGAGGGCCATGAGTGCTGTCCACACGAACACGTCCCAGCGTCGCTGCTGCATATATTCGCGACTGAACGGCGACCAACGACGCCATGCGAACACGCCGATGGTTATGGCACCACCGATTATGCTTGTCAGCACAAGAGCCGTCGAACTCATTGTCACCGACATCTGTTTGCAAAGCAAGGCAGCAGAGCCTTGCACAATAATCTGAATGAGCATGAACGCTACAAAGTAGAGTCCTGCGGTTAGAATATTTTTCATATTAGTAAAATTTAAAGCCCCACTCAGAAGCCCCACCCCCGCGCCGCTTTGCGGCTCACCCCTCCCCTTATGGAGGGGAGTAAATAGCCAGGGCTATAGGATTTTTCACTCTTCGTTTTTCACTTTTCCCTTAAAATGGCGTCAGCCCCTTTTTTACCTTTTTACTTTTTTACCTTTAAAAACATCCTCTTCTCGACCTCTTTTCTGTCTTTGTGCAACTGCTCTTCAAGAGCCTCTACGCTATCAAAGCGCTGCTCGTTGCGCAGTCTAAAACAGAAGGCGATGGTCATGGGCTGACCGTAGATATCGTCATTGAAGTCGAAGATGTTTGCCTCAATGGTGGTGGTTGAACCGTCAAATGTGGGGCGAGTGCCTATGTTAAGCATTGCCGGGAGCCATCCATTGTGGTCATCCATTGTTGGGACCGGCATTTCTGAAGGCCAACCGTCAAGGTTCGGAACCTCACATTTCCCCATCACAGCATCGGCACAACCTATCTTTACCCACACACCATACACGCCATTGGCTGGGAGGAGCAGAGGATAGCCCGTGGGGTCGAGATTGGCTGTCGGGAATCCCATCTTGCGACCCTCAGCAAAACCATGCGTCACACAACCCGTAATGGTGTAGGGACGGTCAAGAAACAGATTGGCTCTGCTCACATCGCCCTCTTTCAGCAGACGACGTATCGCACTGGAACTCACATGCTTGCCCAATTTTTCAGCAAAAGAGCAAGCTTTGGAAGAAGATTCTTCCACAGAAGAAGCCACCTCTGAGGAAGCATTGGAAACATCTGAAGAAGCGTTGGGAGCCTCAGAAGAAGCGTTGAAAGCCTCGGAAGAAGCATCAACATGTGGTTCTGAAAGAGCATCAACAGAAGCATCTGGAGAAGGAGCTTTTGAAACCTCGGAAGAAGAAGCAACAGGTGCCTCTGAAGAGTAAGAAACAGGAGGACAAGGATCTGCAAGAATCGTTAGTTCCGAGTTTTGCACGACCTCTATGCCCAGTTCTTTTCCATAGCGCACATAATCGTCGAACCCTTCGGCACGGTTATGTCCGAAGCGGTGGTCATAGCCGATGACGAGCGTTGTGACGCCAAGACGTTCTTTGAGCACCTGAGCCATAAACTGGCGGGCCGAAAGAGCTGCCAACTGGCGCGTGAAATGTAACACCTCCACGCGGTCGACACCTGTTTCATGTAGCAGTCTCAACTTGGTGTTGAGTGTTGTGAGCATCTGCGGCTGATAGTCGCTCTGCAACACCTCACGCGGATGCCGGTCAAAGGTTATGACCATACTCTGCTGAGCATGCGCATGCGCCCTCTCCATCACCTTATTTATAAGGTAACGGTGTCCGCGATGCACACCGTCAAAAAAGCCGATGGTTGCAACAACGCCCGCAGGCAGACCCTTGTCCACAACAGACGAGCCTGCAGCCGACGCACCGTGCGCCAAGTCCTCTACGCCGCACTGTGAATGTTTATTAATAGTCAGGGCTATTGGATTTTTCACTTTTCTCTTTTCACTTTTCACTTAACAATTTCTCCCATTCCGTTCCATAAGGGTCATGCAGCGTTGCTATGCCCACCTTAGCTGCTCCATGGCAGTTGTCGTTGCGGTCGTCGATGAAGAGCGTGTCTTCGGCTTTGATGCCAGCCTGTTGAAGGGCCTCTACGAAGATTTGAGAGTCGGGTTTGGCCAGATGCATGGCGCAAGAGAGGAAGACCTTATCAAAATAGTCGTCCACGCCATACTCATGTCCTTCGCCGTCATGATAGCCAAAGAAGTCGTCGGCACACTTGTCCCAATGCATAAAATTGGTGTTGGAGAGCAGATAGACACGATGTCCGCGTTTGCGGAGAGCGAGCAGCGCCGCCTTCTTCTCGTCGGGAATGCCCGTAAGCAGTTCGTTCCACGCCCAGATGATGTCTTTGTCGGGCACATCACACTGGCAGATGCTACGCACCTCATCACAAAACTGCTCCGTGGTGATGTCTCCCACCTCTGCAGCAAGGAACAGGTCTTCGACCCTATGTTCGCGCACATAGAACGCGATCTTCTCAAGGCCCACCTTCTCAAACGCCGCTATGCAACGCTCGTTGTCCAAACCTACGAGTATGCGCCCGAGGTCGAAGATAATATTCTTTTTCGATTCTATATTCATATTTCTTTTTTTTCAAACAGACCATGTCTTTTTACCTTTGAAGAGCCTTATGATCTCTCCAATCCACAACACAGGCGAGGTGAGCAGAACGATCCATCCCCACTCGGCAGCCGACAGCGGCACCGTGCGGAACATCTGTCCGCCGAAGGTAACGATGATCCATTGGCCCACGAGCACCATGGCGAGCACGAAGAGCAATGTGCGGTTGGCGAAGAGGTGGTGGAAAGCCGAATGTCCGCTGCTGAGGGCCTTGGCGTTGAACAGGTTCCACCATTGCAACATGACGAACGTCGTGAAGAAGAGCGTCATTTCGTGCACGTCCATGCCGGCATCTGCCATGCTGCCACTTGCCCCAAACATGGCGCCTCGCTCACAGTAAAGGAGGAACACCATCATCGGGAGGAACAGCAACAGGCCCACAGAGAGAATGCCCTTCGCGATGGAGCGCGTTATGATGAAGTCGGTCTGTCGGCGCGGCTTCTCCAACATCACGTCATGTGTGGGCGGCAGCGAAGCCAGAGCCATGGCAGCAAACGTGTCCATGATGAGGTTTATCCACAGAATCTGCGTCACGGTGAGCGGCAGTTCGGTGCCTATGACAGAGCCGCCAAGCACGAGCAGCAGAGCCACCACGTTGACCACAAGCTGGAAGAAGAGGAAACGCTGTATGTTCTTATAGAGCGAGCGTCCCCACATCACCGCCTTCACGATGCTGCGGAAGGAGTCGTCAATGAGCGTTATGTCGCTGGCGTTCTTCGCCACGCTGGTGCCCGAGCCGAGCGACAAGCCCACATGTGCGTGGTTGAGAGCGGGCGCATCGTTGGTGCCGTCGCCCGTCACGGCCACCACCTCGCCGTGCTTCTGCAACAGGTTCACGAGACGTTGCTTGTCGGTGGGACGGGCACGGCTCATCACCTTCATCTTCTCCACATAGCGATAAGCCTTGTCGTCGCTGAGAGCCTCGAAGGCGGGACCTGTGATCTGTGCCTCGGCAGGCGTGTGGTCATCCCACGCACCTATCTGTCGGGCAATCTCTATGGCGGTGGCGGAGGTGTCGCCCGTCACGATCTTCACGCCTATTCCGGCCGAGCGGCAGTCGGCCACAGCGTTGGGCACATCCTCGCGTATGGGGTCGCTGATGCCCACAACAGCCTGAAGCGTGAGGTGCTCGACAGAGAGCGTGTCGGCACGTCGGCAAGCAAACGCCAGCGTGCGCATGGCCTTGTCTTGCCACTGGCGGAGCTGCTTACGCACAGCCTCAGCCTCCTCATTGCTGATGTTGCAGAAGCCCATCACCACCTCGGGAGCACCTTTCACAAACAGCCATTCGGCGTCGTCAACGGCAGCCACCGTGGCCATATACTTACGCTCCGTGCTGAACGGCAGGCGGTCAGCCACGGCGTTGTCTGAACGCAGCGAGCGATAGTCGGCACCCTGTCCTTGCAGCCACAGCAGCAGCGCACTCTCCGTGGGGTTGCCTATGCCGCGTCCCGAAGCATCGATGTCGGCGGTGGTGTTAAGGGCTATGGCCTCGTTGAGCAGACCGTCCTGCCCCTTCATCACCATGATGTCGGCCACCTGCATGCGGTTCTGCGTGAGCGTGCCCGTCTTGTCGGTGCATATCACGGTCACGGCTCCCATGGTCTCACAAGCATGGAGCTTGCGCACGAGGTTGTTGCTCTTGAGCATGCGCCTCATGTTCAGGGCAAGGGCCAATGTCACGGCCATAGGCAAGCCCTCGGGCACAGCCATGACGATGAGCGTCACGGCCATCATGAAATATTTGAGCACCACACCGGCCATTCCCACATAGTTGGTGGTGTGCCAGAGCGGCGAGGTGAGCATGTCGTGGGAAAGGAATATGACGAAGGCGGCGACGCTGATGGCGGTGCCTACCTTACTTATAAGTTTTGCCAACTTCGTGAGCTGCATGTTCAGCGGTGTCTTCACCGCCGTAATCTCCGTGGCCTTACGCGCCACCTTGCCTATCTCCGTTGCGTCGCCCACAGCCGTGACCACAGCCACGCCGCGACCCGACATGACCATCGTTGAACGCAGAATGAGGTCTGAGGGATAGGTTGCCTCAGTGTCGGCGGGATGTTCTTCATCGACCACATGCTTCGTCATGACAGGCTCACCTGTGAGCGAACTCTCGTCACATTGCAGGTCGGTGGCCTCGACCAGTCGCGCGTCGGCAGGAATCTCATCGCCCGTCTCAACAATAATGACATCGCCCACCACCACGTCATGACGGGCAATCTCTGTCACATCGCCGTCGCGTCTCACCTTCACAGGCTCCTCCTCGCCGAGGGCCGTGAGGGCGTTAAACTTGCGTGCTGCGTCCATCTCAAACACGAAGCCCACGGTTGTGGCAATGAAGATGGCGAGGAATATGCCTAAAGTCTCTATAAACTCACCGTTCAGGAACGCCAGTCCCAGCGACACGAGTGCCGCCACGATAAGAATCTTTATTATCGGGTCGTTATATTTTTCAATGTAGAGTTTCCACAGAGGTGTTCGCTCCGACGGCGTGAGCACATTTTCTCCATGCTGTGCGCGGCTCTCCTCCACCTCAGCAGGCGTGAGCCCCGTCACAGGTTGCCCGGTCACGGGTTTCCCCTTCATCGTCTTTTTGTTTTCTGTTGTCATCTTTATAAAAAAAATCTGTTGTCTTGACAATAAACGTCGTCTTTTAAAATTTATGCCTTCTTGCTTGGTCTTTTCCAGCCTTCTTGCTTGGTCTTTTCCAGCCTTCTTGCTTTTATGATCTTGTTCATTTATCGCGGTGCAAGACTCCTTACACAAGCTGCAACAAACCGTAAAAACCGCAACACTGCCGCAATTAAATGCAAAGTTACGGTTTGCTAAAATTATATGCAAATAATAGATGTTACAAAACAATAAAAAAGAAGTTACAGCGACGTTTTCGTTTAAAAGCGCCCATGCAACAACGTCATTTTCAGCCCTCCACGCCTATATTTTTAAATTTATAACAAAAAAATTTGCACATTTCGCTCATTATTCTTACCTTTGCACCACAAAACTTATCACATCCCCATGTGACAAGTCGGGCTTTTAGCTCAGTTGGTTAGAGCAACAGACTCATAATCTGGAGGTCCTAGGTTCAAGCCCTAGATGGCCCACATTAAGAATCAAGCACTTACAAAGATTTTGTAGGTGCTTTTTCTTTTATTGGTGAAAACGGAGATAATCACAACTTTGCATCATAAGACAAACTAATGACATAATAATAAATTTCTCATACTTTTATTCTGTTATTTCTACATAATTGCCTTCGGGATCGGTAATGGCAAATTCATAGTAACCATCACCTGTGATACGGGGTGCGCTCAGAATATCAAATCCATCTTCTTTAAATCGTTGAGCCATGCCATCAACGGCTTCTTTGCTTCCCACAGAAATGCAAAAATGAGCCAGACCTTTAAGGTCGCCTCTGCTTGCTGGAGCATCTTTGCCTGGTATGTTCATAATCTCAATGCTTGCTTTCCCTCCGCCACATCGCCAACCTTTTTGAGTGTATGGCAATGCTTTATTTCGTCAAAAGGCTGTCGGTTTTCTGCATAGTCGCAGAGCCATGCGCCGACCATATTATGCTGCTCGGTTGTTTCCACGTACTCCTGCATCACGCTCTTGATGTCAGCGGCTTCGGACGGGGCGAAGAATTACTTGTGCTGCTCCGTACCGAAACGGATAATCGCATCTAAAGCTCGCCTGCACACTTCGCTTGCTTTATAGAGCCTTCGAATTATCGCCCATATAGATTGTTTTCTTTAATTGGTTAATCTTTGAGACAAGCCAAAGGAATGACCTTCACTCCATCAGGACGAGTGTATGCCATTGTGCCACCCGTCATCACAATAAGTAAATCAGGTTCCCGAATAGGCACTTGCTTCTCCGTCTTGTTATGTTCCTGTATAAGCCTTTTAAGTTCGAGTAAATGCTTGGCGCCATCATCTATCTCACGACTACCGAGTTTGCACTCAATCAAGGCATATCGCCCATCTTCCAAATGCAGCACAATATCAGCTTCCAAGTCGTATCGGTCATGGTAGTAAGATACATGGCTGTTTAAATCAATAGTGTACGCCTTTAGGTCACGAATACACATCTGCTCAAAGATAAATCCAAAAGTCTTAAGTTGCATGCTTAATGATTCGGGAGATAGTCCCAGAAGGGCAATCGGTATAGACGGGTCACAGAAGCATCGTTTCACGCCACTTCTGATAGCGGTTTTACTTCTAATTGCAGGACACCATG
>OQVT01000087.1_pt1 | contig 35682 bp, 29 predicted proteins | sample 1691561 | NCBI WGS metagenome assembly OQVT01 (sample SAMN03418260, study PRJEB22391) | human gut metagenome | biome: human-gut; feature: organic feature; material: feces | host: Homo sapiens | place: Tanzania | collected 2013-01 | reverse complement strand
TGGTATTACCGACGCTGAGGTGACTTTCACATAGCGGTTTCGGGACTTGACGATGATAACATCATCTGCGATTTCATCCCGGTCTTGGAGATAACAAGTCGGATGTGAGAGTGATGGTGATAAACACATGGTCGCAGAGATGCTCATTCGTGTGGGGTAATCCGGCATAAGCAGGGGAGCTACCGTAGCATAGATGAGTGGAACCTGGAATAAAGGCAGGGGTTACCGTAGCGTGGATGAGTGGAATCTGGAATAAGTACATGACTTACCGTAGCGAGTGTTGGTGCGATCAGGGCTAAAGATGGGAGCTACCATAATATGGACGTAGCTGAGTTTATTGTAGCGGTACAAGACATAGCAGCAGTGCGACTCACACTGCTGAGGATGATTAGTAGAGCTTTATAAGGAATAGACGGCTCAGACTCTTTGAGATGAGTCTGGGCTGTTTTGTGGTTGATAATATTTCATTGATGAGGAGTACAAAGTTATGAAGGTGGCGTACTGCACTGGATTCTGGTGCACGAATATCGGAAACGGTTTTTTTAGTTTGGGTGTAGAGTATGTGCTTAAGAAAATTCTGGGCGCAGAGAATGTGACAGTCGTTTCAGATTATCAAACTTACACAACAAGTTACGGAAAGCGGCTGTATCCCCATAAGAATCAGCTTGAGTACATCGCAAAACTCGATGTGGATTATATTGTGCTTGCCGGCCCTGTGATTTCTAAGTATTTCCTCCTGCTGTGGAAAGACATTCTGTTGGAACTCAAAGAACGTGGCGTTGGTTATATGATTTTGAGTGCTGGCACTATGAAACTTGATGCTACTGCCAGATGTGCAGTTGAAGAATTCTTTAAGCAGTGTCCTCCATTTGTTTTTTCGTCTAGAGAACATGAAACCTATGAGGCGTTTGGAAAATACGCAACCAATGCGTATGATGGAATTTGCTTCTCCTTCTTTACCCCGGATTACTATGCTCCCTGCAAGATTGATTTTGGGCAGCCGTACTGGATTTCCAATTTTGATAAAATTATTGAGCCAGAAATCTGGGTCGATGATTCTAGCCGTAAACATACCCATGAATTTGAATTTGACAATCAAAGGATTTTCGTTAATTCACCTTCTACGGTTGCAGCAAAAACAGATCGGTTTACAGATGCATTGATTTATGTTCGAAGTCTTCTGCCAGCACCGAAACGTGAAAACGAAATCGGTCGGTATAAGCTGGTAAGAACGGATCAGAGATTCCACCCGCATTTTAGAAGCAAAATTTACGCATATAAAAACTCCTTCTGTGCAGATATCCCTTACGGCTATATTAATCTGTATGCAAATTCTCAATTAACCTTGTCCGATAGAGTGCATTCCTGTGCGGTAACACTTGCATACGGTCATTCTGCAATGCTCTTTGTGAAGACTAATCGGGTGGGTCTGCTCGAGAGAGTTGGAGCAGGTGAAATAACAAAGAAACCTGTCAAATTGGATATGGAAATACTTGATGCCGAAAAGGAAAAGATGACAGAATGGCTTAAAGCTGTGCTATCATAATGGAGAAATAGCATGAGAATTTTATTTTGGCTTAGTATAGGCTTGGATCGAAGAACGCCATCAGAGCACTTACTTACTGCGATGATAGAGGCTCTATACAAGAGAGGACACACGGTTCATATTCTCCAAAAAGATACAGGTGGAGAAATTGAGGGACTCTACCCCAAACTTGAAAATCTAGGAGTTACAACAACAAAAATTCCTATGACTGCTGTAGCACATAGCAATCTTGTAAGTCGATACTTATCTGATTTAAGTTATGTGAAAAAATGCGATGAATGGATAAAACAAAATAGGAACTATGATAGAGTTTTTTTGCAGTCATCAAATGTTGCAGGCTTTCAGATGTGGGTTTTAAAAAAACGGATGAAAACTGTTCGCACTGTTTTTAATGTTCAGGATATGTTCCCGGAAAATGCGGTATATAGCGGAAAAATCAAAAAGAATAGTTTGCCTTATATATTTTTTTCAAGAACGCAAAAATATGCCTATGATAAGGCGGCAGAGATTATTACAATTTCAGAGGATATAAAGACTGAACTTGAAAGTAATGGAGTTAATGGAAGTAAAATTAAAGTAGTATATAATTGGAGCTATCAGGATAAACCGTTTGAAAGAAGTTTGTCCATGGATAATGATATACGATAGCTTCGGTAAGGATCACGCTGGTGTAATCTTCGACGGCTTCCCACGTACCACTCCACAGGCTGAGGCTCTGAAGAAGATGCTTTCTGAGCGTGGTCATAAGATTGCTGCGATGATTGAGTTGGCTGTTCCTGAGGATGAGCTGATGGCTCGCCTGATTAACCGCGGTAAGGAAAGCGGCCGTTCTGATGATAACGAGGAGACTATCAAGAAGCGTCTCAATGTTTATCATACACAGACTGCTCCGCTCATCGACTGGTATGAGAAGGAAGGCATTCATCACCACATCGAGGGTCTCGGTACTGTAGATGAGATCTTCGCTCGTGTTTGCAATGTAATCGACAACTTGTAATCAAGATAAAGAATCTTCCCCGCTATGGTGGGGAAGATTTATTCATTAAATAAAAAGAAAAGAATAAATGGCTGAATCCAATTTCGTAGACTACGTAAAGATACAATGCCGCTCTGGTAAGGGTGGCAAGGGCTCCATGCACCTGCGCCACGTAAAGTACCAGCCTAACGGCGGTCCAGATGGTGGCGACGGCGGACGTGGAGGAAGCATCTATCTCCGCGGCAACCATAACTACTGGACGTTGCTGCACCTCAAGTATCAGCGCCACTTCTTCGCCGAGCATGGTGGAAACGGTGGCCGTGATAAGTGTCATGGAACCGATGGCAAGGATATTTATATCGATGTGCCTTGCGGTACCGTGGTTTATAATGCCGAAACAGGCAAGTTTGTATGCGATGTGGCTTATGACGGGCAGGAAGTTCTGCTCCTCAAGGGCGGTCGTGGCGGATTGGGCAACTTCCAGTTCCGTACCTCTACCAACCAGGCTCCTCGCTATGCACAGCCGGGCGAACCTATGCAGGAGATGACCATCATCATGGAGCTCAAACTCCTTGCCGATGTAGGTCTGGTAGGTTTTCCTAATGCCGGTAAGTCAACTTTACTGAGTGCCGTATCAAGTGCCCGTCCTAAGATTGCAAACTATCCGTTTACTACGCTCGAACCATCGCTGGGTATCGTAGATTATCGCGATCACCAGAGTTTTGTCATGGCTGATATTCCTGGCATCATCGAGGGTGCGAGCGAAGGAAAAGGTTTGGGCTTGCGATTCCTCCGCCATATTGAGCGCAACTCTCTGCTGCTCTTCATGGTTCCGGGCGATACTGACGACATCAAGAAAGAATATGAAGTATTGCTGGGCGAACTGAAGAACTTCAATCCAGAGATGCTCGACAAGCATCGCGTGCTGGCTATCACCAAGTGCGATCTGCTCGACGAAGAACTGATTGAAATGCTCAAGGAAACTTTGCCTACCGATCTTCCGGTGGTCTTCATCTCGTCTGTTACCGGACAGGGTATCCAGGAACTGAAGGATGTGCTCTGGAAGGAACTCAATTCTGAGAGCAACAAGCTTCAGGAGATTACTGCCGAAGATACGCTTGTTCACCGTGACAAGGATATGTCTCGCTTCCAGCAGGAACTGGCTGCAGAGGGCGAGGATGTAGTAGAATATATTGATGAGGATGAAATCGAGGATGTTGACGACCTCGATGATTTCGAATACGAGTAGAATTAAGTGAAGAGTGAAGAACGAAGAGTGAAGAATTCATTTGTTTCGTGGGCGCAAGCCTAATTTAACACTTAACATTTAACACTTAACATTAAATGATCAAAGAATATCAGGTAGCTCCAGGTGTCATGGCTTTCTCTACTACCCGCAAGGGCGGAGTGAGCCAGGGCAACTATAGCGAATTCAATATCAACGAATATTGCGGTGATTTTGCCGAGCATGTTGCAGAGAACCGCAAGCGTCTGGCTGCTGAGCTCGGTATCACTACCGACCATATCATCATGCCCCATCAGGTGCATGGAGTAGAGGTGCGCAATATTGCAGGCGAGTTTCTCACCATGCCTGAGAATATCCGCAAGATGGTGCTCGAAGGTGTAGATGCTGTGATGACTGACCAGAAAGGTGTATGCATCGGTGTTTCTACTGCCGATTGCATCCCTGTGCTTCTTTATGATGAGGAGCATCAGGCTGTGGCTGCCATCCATGCCGGCTGGCGTGGCACGCTGGCTCGCATCGTGCATAAAACCATTCAGGAGATGGCGTTTACCTATCATACCGACCCGAAGAAGTTGAAGGCTGTGATAGGTCCGGGCATTTCGCTCGACCATTTCGAGGTGGGCGATGAGGTTTACGAGGCTTTTGAGCAGGCAGCTTTCCCTATGGAAGAGATTGCCGAGCAGCGTCCTAATGCCGCCTTCTCGGTTGATCCTGCTGAGCGTGAGCGTCTGGCAGCTGAGGGTAATATCGTGCAGCCGCTGAAATGGCATCTCAATCTTCCGCTCTGCAACAAACAGATTCTTCTGCATTGTGGTGTAGCCGAAGAGAATATCCAGGATTGTGGCATCTGTACCTTTGCCCATAGTGATGAGTATTTCTCTGCCAGAAAGCTGGGTATCGAGAGCGGCAGAATCTTCACAGGCATCTTGTTGAAGTAAAAGCCTGGTCGCACAGGTAAGTATCAGATAGTTTTCAAGATAACATCCATTTTTCCTTTTCTGTAAGAACGGAGAGGGAGAAATGGATGTTTTTCAGTTAATAGTTTATAGAATATTTTGAAAATCAGAAAGAAAAAGTAAATAATGAAAAGAATGAAAAAAGGATTGCGGCTATTGGCTGTGGCAGGACTCATGGTGTTCTCGCTGAGCAGCTTTATGCCCGCTAAAAATGTATTCACGGCAGCCGAACAGCAGCAGGTGAGTATTGCAACACCCGGTCTCTTTGCCCAGAGTCAGGCATTTAATGTAGACTTTGAGATATTCCGAGCTAAGGAATATTCCTTCCCGCTTCCTGTGGGCAAAGCAGCGCTTCAGAACAACAATGTGTTGCGTATCTCTACCTCTAAAGGCGATGCTGTCAAGGCGATGCTCGAAGGTTATGTGCGACTTTCCAGAAAGTCGGAATCTATGGGTAATGTCATCGTGGTGCGCCACGATTGCGGTCTGGAAACCGTTTATGCCAATAATGCCGAGAACCTGGTTAAGGTAGGACAGCATGTGGATGCCGGACAGACGATTGCCATTGTAGGCTCTAAGGAGGGTGAAACTTATTGCGACTTCTCTATCATGGTGAATGGCGGTAGGTTGAATCCGGAAACCTTCATAGAGCTGAAATCGCATAAGTTGCGCCGCCAGACCGTGCAGTTCCGCAAGCATGGTGCCCGTGTCATCGCTTCGGTTATCGGTGGCAAGGATTCTTCTGTAGGAAGAAATGCTGAGGCTGACAAGGAGGCTTCTGGCAAGAAAAAGGGTAGAATAGGAGATGGAATGACGCTCGACCCTGATGAGGTTAATGATCCATTTACAATTACCAATACTTTCGAACTTGATTTGGAGAAGATAGAAAAGACAGCTTGGGCTTATCCTCTGCCGGGTGCCAAGGTAATCAGTCCTTATGGTGGCAAGCGCCGCCATTCGGGAGTTGACCTCAAGACGTGCCCGAATGATGAGATAGTGGCTGCCTTTGACGGTACGGTCGTTGCATCAGGACCTTATTTTGGCTACGGCAACTGCATCCGTATCAGGCATGCTTATGGTTTTGAGACGCTCTACAGTCATCAGAGTAAAAACAAAGTGAAGAAGGGTGATAAGGTAAAGGCTGGTCAGGTAATCGGCTTGACGGGCCGTACCGGTAGGGCTACCACAGAGCACCTCCATTTCGAGGTAAGCTTTGGTGGCAGACGACTGGACCCAGCCATCATTTATGACCACGGCAAGCATCAATTGAAGCCTGTAACCCTTCATCTAACGAAGGGCAGGGGCGTCAAGAGTGTAAAGAACCGATAGCCGTTTTACTCTTCACTCTTCACCTTTCGCCTGGAAACCCTAGTGTTTATCGGCATTTCGAGGGGTGAAGAGTGTTTGGGCACTCTTCACCCACTCTTCACCACTCTTCACCCCCGGTTGTTTCGGCGGATTTACAATCCGCCACCGTCTGGGTAACTATTGCGGATTTGCAATCCGCTAAAAGGACTGGCGGGAGAAACGCAATCTTGTTTGAGGCGGATTTCAAATCCGCAAAAAGTAGGTCGAGCCTTTTTTGTCTGCGGATTTCAAATCCGCAGGAACGCCTAGCGGGTGAAGAGTGGTGAAGAGTGGGTGAAGAGTTGGAAGAAACTCTTCACCCCTCGAAACCCCGATAAACACAGGGGTTTCCGAAGAAAAGGTGAAGAGTGAAGAGTTTTTCGATGTCCGTTACTTCCACCGCTTTTCCTCTGGAATTTACTGACTGTTTATGCAGAACAGCCCACTGGCAACATAGGCGCTAGTGGGCTGTTTTTCGAATACTAGTATGCTGTCTTTCGCTTGCTAGTACTCTATTTCGGTTTTCCCCATTATCAGAAAACAGTTCGCCCGTGCGCAGTAACCATACTGCACACGGGCGAAACATGTATTTATGATAGAGAAGTATTATTTCTTCTTCTGGGATTTACGATTGGCTCTCTGCTGGCGATACTTTGCCTTCTGACGGGCAGAGCCACTACCGTGAGCACCCGTTATGTACTTTTTCTTCTTGGCTTTGGTCTTCACCTTGTCGTCGTCATCCTTCTTAGGACCACCACCGCCTTTGAAGACCATACCGCCCATGATAATATCGTCAATGTCACTCATACCTTAATTTGTAATGTTAAGTGTTAAATGTTAAATGTTAACTTGTTTGGATGTATATTGGGGTTGATGCCTAATTTAACATTCAACACTTAACATTTAACATTGAAAATAATTTAGTGATGGAAGAGGCGAACGTGAGTAAACGCCATAGCGATGCCGTACTTGTCGCAGGTATCAATAACATGATCGTCACGGATACTACCGCCTGCTTCTGCTATGTATTCAACACCACTCTTGTGAGCACGCTCAATATTGTCGCCGAATGGGAAGAAAGCATCACTACCTAATGATACACCCTTGTTCTGAGCAATCCAAGCCTTCTTCTCCTCGCGGGTCAATGGCTCAGGCTTCTCAGTAAAGAACTGCTCCCAAACGCCGTCCTGCAATACATCCTCCCACTCATCAGAGATGTAGACATTGATGGTATTGTCGCGGTCGGCACGACGGATCTTCTCCTTGAAAGGCAAGTTCATCACCTTAGGACACTGGCGCAACCACCACTCATCAGCCTTAGAACCAGCCAGACGGGTACAGTGGATACGGCTCTGCTGACCGGCACCGATACCGATAGCCTGACCATCCTTTACATAGCATACAGAGTTACTCTGAGTATACTTCAGGGTGATGAGCGAGATAATCAAATCGCGCTTAGCCTCAGGAGTGAAAGTCTTGTTCTTGGTAGGAACATCCTCGAAGAGAGCAGGATCATCGAGCTTCACCTCGTTGCGTCCCTGTTCGAAGGTAACACCGAACACCTGCTTGTGCTCGATAGGAGCTGGCACATAGTCAGGATCAATCTTGATAACGCAGTAGGTACCCTTGCGCTTCTCCTTCAGAACCTCGATAGCCTCAGGAGTATAGCCTGGAGCAATGACACCATCGCTTACCTCACGCTTGATGAGAAGGGCTGTAGCCTCGTCGCATACATCGCTCAGCGCAACAAAGTCGCCATAAGAGCACATGCGGTCAGCGCCACGCGCACGAGCATAGGCACAAGCCAATGGAGAGAGCTCAAACTTGACATCATCAACGAAGTAAATCTTCTTCAATGTGTCGCTCAGAGGCAAGCCGATAGCTGCACCGGCAGGAGAAACGTGTTTGAAACTAGCGGCAGCAGGCATTCCTGTAGCAGCCTTGAGCTCCTTGACCAATTGCCAGGAATTGAAGGCATCCAGGAAGTTGATGTAGCCAGGACGGCCGTTGATCACTTCGATAGGAAGTTCCCTTCCGTCATCCATATAGATGCGAGAAGGTTTCTGATTTGGATTACATCCGTACTTAAGTGCTAATTCTTTCATCTTCTAAGAAATGTATTTTGGAATTTGGCGCAAAGTTACAAAAAATGATTGAGATATTGGACTTCTGTTTCGTAAAAAGCCCTAAAAAACAGCATTTTTATGATATAAAGCATTTTTTTTACCCCAAAACATAAAAAAGTCGGGAAAAATGAACTCTGTTTCATTCTTTTTCAGTACTTTTGCTCCCAGTTAGAAAATATGAGAGGATTGTTATGAAACAGGATTTGAAAGTCCTTGCTGAACACATAGAAAAGAAGGTTGGCAAGGCACATGTTTTCCACAAAATGTGGGATGTATTGAAAGGGAAGGAGAAGCCTTCCCGCCAGACTTTGGACAAATTGGCGCTGCTCGCCGGATTCCAGAGTTGGGATGATTTCCAAGGTGCTTTACACGGCAAGTAGGATGGGCTATACCTAAAAAGAATGTAGCCTCGAACTTGTATGATGCCACAATCGTAAAAAACAATAAAGATTTTGGAGTGACAGACAGCTATCGTTCAAACAATCCAAATACCTCTTTTTACTATACCGACGAAGCTGGTTTCACATACATACTTAGACTCACAGACAACGTATGGTCTGCAGAAATATATAAGTTACCCGACACAGAAACAATTACTATTCCTACGAAAATACAATGGAAGGATATTGAAGTTCCAGTCACAGTGTTGTCCTTTACCCGTTGTGGAGACAATGTAAAAGACATATATTTCAACGATTTGCTTCCAACCTCCTTTAATGGCAAAAATGTAACTGTACATGCATGAGACTCACAGCTAGATAAAATACTTTCAGAATTTAGCGTAAAAGCAGTTATTACCGACAACAACAAGGCTCTATCCAGAGACTTTTTTGAATACAATCTACCATGGGCCAATTCTAATGTTACGCCGAAAATACTATTTGATGTTGACGGTGATGGACGTCTTGATTTATTGAGTCTTACTGGTCGAAGAACCTCCGAAAATCAAGCAAGAGCCATAATATTGGGCAAGTCAATAGACGGCAAGATATCTTACATGTCACCTTCAACACAAGCAACACCTTACAATCCATGGTCATGGGGCTTTTTCTCCATTTTATCGAACGATGGCAAACCTTATTGGGTAACACACAATGGTCTTGTCTATAATATGTCGGGCGACTTAGTGCTAAATCGTGCTAAAGACTCAAATATTATGTTTGCAGCCACAGCCGACATCAACGGCAACGGATGTAAAGAGATTATTGGAAATATAGGAAATGGATCCGATGGCTACTATAACATTATACGCATGCTACCCGACGGCACGTTTGCTGACGACAAGATATATATAACATCTGACACTACAGCCGTCAATTCTATTGATAACTATACACCCAACTCAGGAGTCATCACGAAAAATATTGGTGGTATAAGAGGACTTGGAGAAGGGATGTTCGTAAAAGACTTACCAAGCAAAAACTTACAATATATTGAAGCAGAGGTCTTTCACCCAACAGAAGCAACAGCGAGCACTGAGACTAACGAAAATGCTACACTACGCAAGCATCTTGTGAAGGAAGGCAACCAACTCAAGGTTATGTCACTACCAAATGGCATACTCTCTGCTTCCGACTACAACGGCGACGGTCTAACAGACCTGAACGATGGCAATAACATATACTACAACCTTGGTGGCAATCGTTTCTTCCGAAGTCCGCACAAGGGGACGGTGTATGCTACAGACCTCACAGGCAACGGCATGCTCGACTTTATTGATTTCAACAACAATCAGACCGACCTTTACATAAGCAAAGCCGACGGTAGTATGGGCGAGCCCAAAACACTGCTCAAGAACAGTGCCGTACAAAATGTTTTCTTCGGCGACTTCGACCATGACGGTGACGTAGACATACTGTTTGTTATCAAAGGCAGCGACTTTACACTATTCCAGTTCTACCGCAACGATGGCAATGGTGTGTTCCGTGCCAAGGACGACAATATTGATGGACTGTACACGCCAATTGAATGCAACGACTACGATGGCGACGGCCAGTACGAAATTCTCACAAAATATAACAATTCCAACATATATTACACTTACCATCTGTTTAAGATAGGTAAGAACTGGAGCGTAACCAAAACCGATCTACCCGAATATTTCGTAACGGCAGGCGATCTCGACAATGATGGCATTATGGATATGCTCTCAATAAACATAGATTCCAAATGGGGTAATCTAAATGCAATGGGTAAGTACACTCTCATCAATAAGATGCCTGGTACAATGAAGAATACACGCCCAGAGAAAATGCAGAAACCATCGGCAGCGACTTTTGCCGATGCCAATAAACTGAAGATTTCGTGGACACGGGGCAAGGACAACGAAACCTCAGCATGCGACCTAACCTACGAACTACGAATTGGCACAGCAAGTGGCAAGGGTGACATATATTACGGCAATGCCAATGCTGACGGTACACGCCGTGTAATTGCCGATGGCAACATGGGACGCGCACTCAGCTACATGTACGACACGGGCAATCTGAACGAAGGCAAGTATTACATAGCCATACAGGCTGTAGATGCGAGCGGACTCGGAGGCGAATGGAGCGACGAACTTGTATACGACCACAAACTCTCAGCTCCAGTCATCACGTCAATGGCCGGTGGTTGCACTTCAGACACCATCACACTCTCTGTACAGAACCCTATTACAGCAGCCGCCTACGAGTGGACTATTGACAAAGGTGAGATCATCGACCAAAATAGCAATAGCAGCGCCATAAAAGTAGTGTTCAAGGAAGCTGGCAAGCACACCTTTAATGTCAGCATGACACTCAACGGCAGCACCGTGAAATCAGCTAATGAAACCATAGTGCTAACTCCGTCAAAGTACAACCCACTGATTACAAGCGACGATAAACCACTCTATACCAAATATCTCATTGACATTGACCAGGACGGCAAGGCAGAGATAGTAAATTCTAAAGAGATAACATATTCATCACACGTTTTATATGAACAAAAATCTGAAGGCACTTTCTCACCTATCAGAAAGACGTGGAACACTGATATTAATGGATATCTCTTAATTTCCGACTTTAACCGTGACGGCTATCCTGATTTACTGACTTTTGGAGGCAGCGACGGCAAAGGTAAGGTGTACTACAACAGTGGAGAAAATGACAAAACGTTTGATACCGAAGAAATTGAAATCAAAGGCTATAACAGCCAAACGAAATTGCCATACATTATCGACTGGAACAACGATGGACGATTTGCAATTTATGGCTCTATGATTGACAAAGATGGCAACTTCACCTATGAGACGCAGAAAATTAACGAAGACAATTATTCTGGATATAAATTGGCAGACTCCTACGATTTCAACCGCGATGGCAATATGGATATATGGAAAACAATCACAGACTACACTGCGTTGATGGGCCAGACAAAGGTACGCTTAAAAGTAGCAGGTGGAGATATGGTTTATGACACAGAAGAGAAGCTATACTATCAGAACAAGCACTCCTACATGATGAATGGCTTTGCTGACTTCAACAACGACGGCAACGCTGACGGCTATTTCTTCGACAATGGCTTTATGGTTATCGTCAAGGGCAAACCAATGTCAGAATGGCCATGTACAGAAACTATCGCTTTGCCGTTGGAAATTAAATCGTATGATTCAATAACTCTTCTTGATGTTGACAACAACGGCTACCTTGACATCATCAACAATAACAATGTATGGCTCATGGACAAGGACTTCAAATACACAAAGATGAAGTTAGAATCAAAGACTAATTATTACGATGAGTACCACTGGCAACCCATTAGCCCCAATAGCTATCCCAATGGTCTGGCCTCAAACATAGTCAACGAAGCTCCATCTGTGCCAGCCAACGTAACAGCACAGAACACCGCAGCCGGACTACTACTCAAATGGGACGATGCTACCGACGACCACACACCATGGGCACAGATGCGCTACAATGTCAGTCTCAAGGAGAAGGGCAAGACAGGCACTGGTGCTTTCGTACTATCGCCAATGAACGGTCTGAGCGACGAGGCAGCCATACTTACTGGCGTGCGCTACCGCAAGGCCACACAGCTCACCGTACCGGCAAGCGCACTTACTGAGGGCACAACCTATGAGGTGCAGGTCCAAGCCATCGACCTTATGGGCGAACACTCAGCCATGAGCAAACCTGTAGAGATTGTGTTCCACAAAGAAAATTACATAGCTATCAACGCAGAGAAGCTATACAATGGCTTTGACTACGAAATCTCATACAACGGCAACCATACAGCAAAAATAAAATGTAGTGCTGACAACGACGCAAAAGTAACAGAGACTGATTCTTCCAAGGGAACATTCAACATTAAATGGAGCACTCCAGGTATAAAGACTATTAGCATGACTGATGGCAACAACACAGTCTCGTTAAAGGTAAATGTACAAGAATGTCCTTCATTCAGCATCCCACTGCCTAAGACTACCATGCTCAATTCGCCGCTGACAATAAGTATACCAAATACATTTGCAAGTAGCGCTGTTGAAGACGTCAAGTTCTTGGCAGATGAGAATTATAGTGTAAACTATAACTATGGCGACAGTATAGCGACATTCCTGTTCACAAAACCAGGCGAAGTTGTCGTAAAAGCTCAAGGTACAATAGCAGGTCTTCCCGAAAAATGTGTTGAACAAAGCACTACTAATGTCGTTGAACAAGTAATGCCTACTGCCATAATAACAAGCGTAGAAGGCGAAGGACGTCATTACCGCGTAAACTGGCAGAGCAATGTGCCATCAATGGTGTCACAGGTCGAGATAGCTCGTGAGACTAACCGCCTTGACCAGTACGAGGTACTTGACGTAATACCAGTGGCAGACGCTACATGGTGCGACCTCAGTAGCGACAACCGTATTCAGCCACATCGCTACCGCATACGCCTGCTTGCAGACAACGGTGTGCAGACCAGCGACTGGTCGGAAGCCCACAACCCGTTGCATGTCGACATCAACAAGACTGTTGACGGACGAGGCAACAACCTAATGTGGAATGCTTATGAAGGTCTTGACGTTGAGAGTTACGTCATCTTGCGAGGCACATCAGCCAACAAGCTTCAGACTATTGCCACTGTACCTGCCACACAACTCAGCTACACCGATAACGATGTTCCTGATGGCATCTGCTACTATGCAGTGCGCTTTAACAAGGTGAACACCATGGCACGCGGCAAAATGCGTGTGCAGCAGATTGACGAAAAGGTACAGTCGAATATCATTTCTTCAGAGGACGCTCTACCAACAATCGCTGCTACAAACATAAGCATTGTTGCCGTTGAGAAAAACATGGCTCTCACAAACGAACAGCCGCAAATCCACCTCACAGCAGTAGTTCTTCCCATCTACGCCACCTACAACAAAGTAGGATGGGCTATCGTGAGCGGTAATGAATATGCCACCATTTCTTCTAACGGTGTCGTCAGCGCTACGGGTGGCAAGGGTGATATAGTAGTGCGTGCCACTACACTCGACGGCTCAAATCTGAGTACCGAAATTACCATTGCATGCGACTATAGCGTACTTGCCAAGTCGGTAGGAATCTTCAACCCGAAGGCATCAATCAAGGTAAACGAGAGCATACAACTTGAGGCTATAATACTACCACGAAACGTAAGTATGAAAGACGTCGTATGGACATCACTTGACAAACAAGTAGCCACAGTCGACGCATCAGGCGTAGTAAGGGGTATTACTCCTGGTTCAACCGTCATCACTGCCACCACAGCCGATGGCACCAACCTTATAGCTTCTACACGTTTGGAAGTGATTAATCCTACAGGCATACATCACATTTCGACCAATGACGATACTGAAACTCAGTATTTTACACTTGATGGCATAAAGATTGAAAAGCCTATAAAGGGCCAAGTATATATCACAAACAAGGGTTACAAAGTGATGTATAAGTAATGAATATAAATGATAATACAGTCATACTAAAAATGAAATAGAATGCATTTTCATGTGGAAAACCTATCAAAAATGAAGTACACTGCATTTTTACAGAGAAATTGTAGTAAATTTGCAGTGTACTTCATTTTTAATTTATATGATAGTATTGTAATAGAATGACCCTTACCACCGACATACTCCGCACTTGGTTCAGGCAGTTCAACGCCGATTATTTCGGCGATGAGCTGCCTGTGCCTCGTCTGGTGCTGTCCAAGGCACGCACACGTTTGGGCACAATGGCGTGCAAATGCCAACGCCGTCTGCTGAAGCGTGTGTACACCGACTTCACCATACGCATCAGTACCTATTACGATTGCAGCGAGCGTGAATATCAGGAGACGCTGCTTCACGAGATGATACATTATTATATTATGTACAAGCGCATTCCCGACACGTCGTCACACGGACGGGTGTTCCGCGAGATGATGCAACGCCTCAACAGCCAGTACGGCTGGCACATAACGGTGTCGTCGTCGATGCGCGGCCACAAACTCACCGACCCGTCTGCCGACAAGGCCGTAAACACCTACGTAGTGCTTGCCATCGTGCTGCGCAACGGTCAACGTATGCTGTCGGTAGTGAGTCCGCGCTCGGCTCGCAAGATTGACCTCATGGCCCAGAGGGTGAACGAGATAGCAGCCCACTGCTGGTATATGACGCAAGACAACTACTTCCGCGACTTCCCAAAAGTGCGCAGCCTGCGTGCCAGACGTGTTACGAAGGAGGTGTATAACGAAAAAACGGCTGCAATGCAGCCGCTAAGTTTTAAGGGTATTGGGTAAGATTATGAAAACAGAATCAAAATGGAGGATGAGAGTGTGTCAAAAGTCGAAAAGATAAGAATAGGGCTATTAATAGGAGGGTATAGCATCCCTGCTATACCCACTCAATCTACTGAAAATGAAGACTGAGTGGGTAGGGCAAGGATGCCATACTCCTACATTTGTTGCATTCAACCCATATAACTGACTTTTGATACACCATCCAGAGTAATTTATCAGTAGCGGAGGCCAGTAATCTCTGCTACTGTTGTTTCTTCTACTGTTGTGTTTGCTTGCTCAGGCTACGGCGAGGACGCCATAGCCTCCTACAATTTATTTCTTAAATTTCAACTACTTCACCGTTTTCTTTATCACTTCCGCTATTTCCTCAGCATCTCGCTTGTCATTAAACAAGCGTTCGGCTATTTCCCGTCCGCGCTGACCCATTCGTCGCGCCTCATCGGGATGCGTGGCGATGTATTCTATGGCTCGCTGCCAACCCTCCACATCACCGTATTCAACAGAAATGCCGCAACCCTCGCGGTCAAAATCTACGGGTATCTGTGGGTTTCGGCTGCATATAATGGGCTTGCCGAGGGCGAGAGCCTCAACCACTGTGGTCAGTCCGGCGGTGTAGCGTGTCTTGTGACAGCATATCACCACACAGTCGGCATGAGCCACGTCTATTGCAATTTCGTAAGGCAACAGTCCGCAAATCTCCTTCACCTCGATGTTATCGGCAGGCTTGCAGCGGCGCACGGCATCGAGATTGGGATTGGGCACGTTAGGGTCGGGATTGATTCCGATGAAGAGTCGCAGATGTCGGCGGGTGCGGTTGAACGCCTCGATAAGCGTAGGCTGGTCGCGTTGCTCCTTGCCCGTAGCTATGAATGTAAAGGTGTTGTTGGTAGGACTCACGGCAATTGAGTCGTAGAAGTCGAGGTCGGCACCCCAATGGCCCACAACCATGTGCGCAGGTCGGGCTTTGCGCGAAAGCAACGAGTCGTCGTATAGCTTCTTCGAGAAGAATATCATGCGGTCGAGACCACGATAAAAGAGTCTGCCACAGAGTTCGCGCAGACGGCTTGCCGACTTCACCACGGGCTGATGGTGCCACACCACGATTGGTCGGCGATAGAGTCCGATGGCTCGCAGCAGCACAATCAGCTCCAGTCCTTTGTAATGCGTAGCATAAATGGCGTCGAAATGTTCGCGACACGTCAGTATGCGCCACGCCGTATACAGCGCAGTAGCTATGCGCGAGCGGTTCTTGCGGGGCGAGCGGTGCCACACTACGTCGATGCCATGGTCGCCCAGATGGCATGCTCCGTACAGAAAATGCGACGGAAACTCGCCCTTGTCCATTCGTCCAAGGCAATACTGTATGTTTTGGGTATGATAAAAGTAAACCTTCATTTTATTCTTTCTTTCCGTGTTTTTTGCCCCATTGCCTACTGGCGCTCGGCAAGATAGCGGTAGTTGTATATCTGCATGAACGGATGCACCATGGCGCGCAGCAGAGCCACGGGGTCCTTCTCGCGTGTGTAGAACAGCGTGTGTCGGTATTTAATGTAATAACGCTCAATGCCCAGCAGTGCCGTCAGTCCGCGTCGGCACTCGTTGTGCAGCAGACGTATTCCGTCGGCAAAGATGCGGTTGTCGGCTGTGGGCACAGTGCCCGGAGCCTCGCAATGGGCAGCCATCGACTTGCGCCACACCCACTCCAGGAAGTCGCGTCGGGCGGCAAAGTGGGCGTTCATCCAGGGCTTCACACGCCGGTAGTTGCGCACGCCATACCATATCATATACAGAGCGTTGTCGGCACGGCGTACACGATGACGGTCTACGCGCACATAGGTAGCAGCCTGCTCATAGCGGCGCTGCTTCACCAGCAGGCGGTCTATCAGCACAATGCTGTCCAATGCGGCAGCGGCTGTAGCAGTCATCACGTCGTAGCACGTGCGGCGGTAAATCTCGGGCAGTTCCTGTTCGGTAGGAATCACGTCGAGCAGTTGTCGGCGCAGCATCTGGCAATGGCCCATCATCGATGCGTAGAACAGACGTATGAGGTTGCAGTTGGGCGTGCGGCGGTCGAAACGTATCTCGGCTCCCGAGTCGGAGAAAGGCTCCGAACGGCACACGCACATCATGCGCGAGCCTATAGCGTCGCGCTGCTCCTCCAGTTTGGTAGGCATCCAGATGTCGTCCTGGTCGCTCACGGCAATCAGTTCGCCCTCCGCCCGCCGCATGGCAGAGAAGAAGTTGGCATTGATGCCCATCTGTGCCGTGTTCTGAACGATGCGCATCGCCACGCCCTCGGGCGCACGGTCGGCATACTCGTGCAGCACCTGCATAGTGTCGTCGGTGCTGCAATCGTCCTGCACTACTATCTCGCCGGGCAGCAACGTCTGTGCGAATATAGAGTCGAGCTGTTCGCGCAGATGGCGTGACGCACCGTTGTAGGTGCACATTACTACTGATATGGTCTTGTCCTGTTTCATAAACATCTGCAAAGGTACAGCAAATTATCCGAAACAAATAATCGACTTGCATACATATTAATATATATGTTGCCAAATTACAGCAAAACATCCTATCGGCTAATCTTATTGTTCGCAAAAAATGTGAGATTATGGAACTGTGCTATCTGTTTAACATTTATTGCATACGCTAATTCAATTTCTATTGCTACCTTTACCCATTGAATCAAGTTTTTTTGAAGATACTTCAATATAGCATTATCCGGACCAATATGACAAAGAACCATACCACCACCCCACCCTCACCGTCTTCCGTAGGTCTCGTTCTTGAAGGAGGAGGCCTAAGGGCAATGTTCACAAGCGGCGTACTTGACGTATTCATGCAGAACGGCATCAAGTTTGATGCCGCAGTAGGCGTTTCGGCTGGAGTATTGTTCGGCTGCAACTACAAGTCGAACCAGCCTGGCAGAGCATTGAGATACAATATCAGATTCAAGGACAATCCGGAGTATATGAGCTGGAGATCGTTGATACGCACCGGCAATTATGTCAACGAGCATTTCTCCTACCATCTGCTGCCGCACGAGTACGACCCGATGGACTTCCAGGCTTACCGTGAGAACCCCATGAGGTTCTATGCCGTGTGTACTGACATAGACGAGGGCCGGCCCGTATATCATGAGATAGACGATGCCGACGGAATAGGACTCAGATGGATGCAGGCTTCGGCTTCGATGCCGGTGTTTGCGCGTCCCGTAGAGATTGAGGGGCGGCACTATCTTGACGGAGGTATAACCGACAGCATTCCCCTGAAGTTCATTCAGCAGAAAGGTTACCGAAAGAATGTGGTGATACTGACACAGCCAGCCGACTACTACAAGAAGAAGGCGCACGTAGGATTGGCTATGAAGATGTTTCTGAAGAAATATCCGAAGGTGGCAGAACTGATGTCAATACGACACGTCATGTACAACGAACAGCTGGATTATATACGTTCCGAACAGCAGAAGGGCGACACCTTCCTTATCTGTCCCGACGAGAAACTGGACATCGGCCGACTCAGCCTGAAGGAGGATAAAATGAGGAGAGTGTACGAAACAGGAGTGGAAAAAGCCTTGTCGCTGCTTCCACAACTAAAGGAATTCATTAAGCGCTAAACACCTGACATTCAGCAACGTACACACTTAACATTTAACATTCAACACTTAACATTTAACATTCAACACTTAACATTTTAAAAAGGACTCCTTTTGCACTCCAAAACGAATCCTTTTGCTCTCTAAAAGGACTCCTTTTACACACCAAAAGGACCCCTTTTGCAAGCCAAAAGGAGTCCTTTTTGTTTTTAGCGGCAATTCATGCAGCCCACAAAGGGGGCAAAAGGAGTCCTTTTAGGCATAAATTCCGTAAATCACATGTAGCAATCATTTACTTCAACTTATGCACAAGATGGCGCATGGCGTGTCCGCCCCACGTTGCATCGTTGCAATATTCGAATCCCATCGAGGTGTACAGACGCTCGGCAGAAGGGTTGCCCTTGTCAACGAGCAGAGCCGCCGGCAGACCGAGACTTGCAGCATGACTGATAAAACGGTTGAGCAGTTGCGAGGCAATGCCGCGTTTGCGATAGTGCGGATATACGGCGAGCGAGTCGAGATAGAATTCGCCCTCGGCAGTCTCGTCGTCCATATTGGAGTAGTCCATTTGCCAGTCGGCCATGGCAGCCTCCTGAAATCTGCGGCGCAGACGGTGCAGATCCTTTCCGTCATATCCCACAATGGCACCTGCCACGGGTGCATGCTCCAGGTCGTTGGGAGCCGCCTCGTCGTCGACAGCCACAAAGGCGTTGCGCCAGCTGTACTGCGAGTCGTCCATAAGCACGAGTCGGAGCATGGTGTTGTGGAAATCTTCGAGCGTGTGCCCGGGCCCTACCAGAAACTGGCAGCAGTCGTCAGTCATGGCCGAAATGATAAGCCGCGCGATGTCGGCGGCATGCGTTGGATTGGCTGGTAGAATCTTCATACGTTCAATACTTTAAACAATAGATTTATATTTGATGATTTGTTTTATGTTCAATAGTGTTCGAGTATCTTCTTTATCTTGTCGGCACGCGACTTCTTCTTCGACGGAAACATCAGCGAGAACACTCCGAGCATGTCAAAACCCTTGTTGGCCTGCTCGTTGAGCTTGGCGTTCTCCTTGACCGAGCGCAGCGCCTTCTGCATGTCGAAGCCCAGTTTCGGGGCGGTCACGTTGACATTGTCGAGCACCACTTCCTGCGGAATGAGCATGATGGTGTCGCGCGCCAGGTCGGCAATGCCTACACGACGCTGCATATAATGCTTAGCCGACACCGTGGCACTGCGTGCCGCGCGCTCCAGCGTCACCACTCCCTTGTGATTGCTTACGGCACGCTCGCCCGCATCAGTCGACACGATTGCACCCGTGAGGGGCAGCCGTGTGTCCATGTCGGCTATGACAATATGATGCTGTGCACGTGCCGACGCTGTGCATATGTAAAGCGCAAGTGCCAAAAACAATCTCTTCATGAGCACAAAGATATGAAAAAGGATGCGCTGCCCAAAATCATTTACCGTTTGTTAATACCATTTTTTGATTGTTTTGAATATGTTACAAAGCGTAAAAACAAGTTTTTCCGCTGAAAGTCTTGTTTATATGGATTTAAATGTCTAACTTTGCAAAACATCCACAGACTATACATACGGAGTGCAGCCAAATACTAACACCATCAGGCAGGCACTGCTAAAGTCAAGATATTAACTTTAGAGCAAAAGGAAAATGAGAATTCCGACAGCAGGACAAATGTCGGAATTCTTGTTTTTTTTATTGCCTTTCGAAAAAACAAAATAATAATTTAATCAAATTTTTCAATTATGGCTTACATGTCACAAGAAGGTTACGACAAGCTCGTAGCCGAACTCAAACAGCTCGAATCAGTAGAGCGCCCAAAGGCATCGGCCGCCATCGCAGAGGCACGCGACAAAGGCGACCTTAGCGAAAATGCAGAGTATGATGCCGCCAAGGAGGCTCAGGCTCATCTTGAGGAGAAGATCAATCGCATCAAGGTGGCCATCTCTGAGGCCAAGATTATAGATCCGTCGCGTCTGAGCACCGATTCGGTACAGATTCTCTCAAAGGTTGAGATGACCAATCTGGCTAACAAGGCCAAGATGACCTACACCATCGTGAGCGAGAGCGAGGCCAATCTGCGCGAGGGCAAGATCTCTATCACAACCCCAATCGCACAGGGACTGCTCAACCACAAGGTGGGCGACGAGGTGGAAATAAAGATTCCACGCGGCACAATACACCTGCGTATCGACAAAATCACAGTGGAATAAAAGTCGCAGAGGGTGGCTTCTACGCTGCTGAAAGTGGCTTCAACACTGCCGGGAGCGGTATCAATCGCCGCTTGGAATACTCATTAAAACTTTAAAGATATGGATATTTTCTCAAAAATCGCAGCTGGTGAGATACCCAGCTACAAGTGCGCCGAGAACGACAAGTTCTACGCTTTTCTCGACATCAACCCATTGGTGAAGGGTCATACCCTCGTAATTCCGCGCCGCGAAGTAGACTATATCTTCGACATGGACGACGACGAGATAGCCGAATACCAGGTATTCGCCAAGAAAGTGGCTGTGGCTATCAAGCGCGCGTTCCCATGCATCAAGGTCGGCCAGGCGGTGCTCGGACTGGAAGTGCCACACGCCCACATCCACCTCATCCCTATGCAGTCGGAGAAGGACATGCTGTTCAGCAATCCCAAGCTCAAGCTTGAGGCTGAAGAGATGCAGGAGATTGCGGACAAGATATACGCAGAGTTTGTGAAAGAGTAAAAACAAAACAGAAGCCCTACCCCAAACAAAAGCCCCACCCCCTGCCCCTCCCCCGCAGGGAGGGGAGTGATATGTACTATTTGCTTTTAACGTTAGTATAAACTAAGCGCTAAATTTATAAGCAAGTAAATCATACCGCTCCCCTCCCTGCGGGGGAGGGGCCGGGGGTGGGGCTTCTGTTTGGTGTGGGGCTTTTTTTATGTTTTTATCTATTAAATATACCCCTCCCCTTTCTTCATCTGTATCTCGTTGGTCAGTCGTCGTACGTTCGACGACGAGTCTTCCTTACGACATACGAGCAGGACGTTGCCTTCTTCGGCAATGATACAGTTGTCAATGCCGCTCACTACAGCCAGTCGGCCGTCCGAAAGCTTTATGACGTTGCCGCGTGCATTGTCGAGCACAGCGTCAGTATTTATCACTACGTTGTCGCCTTCGCCCTTGTGCATGGCCTCGTATATGCCGTGCCATGTGCCGAGGTCGGCCCATCCGAAGTTGCAACGCATCACACATACGCCGTCAGTCTTCTCAAGTATGCCCGAATCGAGCGACACATTGGGATACGAAGGGAAGTTGTCGTGAACGAAGCGGTTCTCCTCTTCGAAGTCGAAGACGGGATGCGTGTCGTCATAATTGCGCAGCACTACGGGCAACAGAGTGCGGAAGCACTCAACCAAGCGGCCTGCGTTGGCTATGAACATGCCCGTATTCCACAGAAATTCACCACTATCCATGAATATTTTGGCAAAGTCGCGCTCGGGTTTCTCCGTAAACGACTGCACGCTGAACACACCGTCACACTCGGTTTCGCCCATTTGGATGTATCCATAGCCTGGTTCCGGACGCGAAGGCTTCACTCCCATAGCCAGCACACGTTTGTGTTCTGCCACAAAACAGAATGCACGGTCTACACACTTCTTAAACTGTTCGTCGCCGATGATGGTAAGGTCGCTTGGCGTTACAATGATATTGGCTTCAGGATTGATGTGAACGATGCGGTGAGTAGCCCACGCCATACTCGGAGCTGTGCCGCGATGGATAGGTTCGGCAAGCATTCGGCTTTCGTCAAGTTGAGGCAACTGCTCGCGCACAAGGTCGGCATACTCTTCATTAGTATTAACAAAGATGTTCTCCGGTGGCAATATGCGTGCAAACCGATCGTAGGTCTGCTGCAGCGCCGTGCGTCCCGTGCCGAAGAAATCGACAAATTGCTTGGGACGTTCTTCGCGCGAACACGGCCACAAACGGCGGCCCTTGCCTCCGGCAAGTATGACACAATAGTTATTTTCTGTTTCTTTCATGTCATTATTTTTAATTTAGGTATATTGTCATGCTTTATCCCGAAAGAGATTATTTAGTGCATACGAAGTTACGAATATTAAACGAGAGCGCCAAGTTGGACCCTTGTTTTTAAAACGAAATTATCCTAAATGAACAATTATTAGGAAAAAATTTTGCGGAACAAAAAAAATATACTACCTTTGCACACGCAAAAACGCCAATGCCCAGATGGCGGAATCGGTAGACGCGCTGGTCTCAAACACCAGTGGGGCAACCCATCCCGGTTCGAGCCCGGGTCTGGGTACACAGAACGACTGACACTTTCGAGTGTCAGTCGTTTTTTTGTTTTAAAAGTTTGATTATTCTGATTTATTGGCGTATCTTTGCCATAAAGCTATAAATATTATATTTATGAGACAGTCAGAAGAACGATATATCAGTTTATTGACGGATTTTGGCTTTAAGCGTATATTCGGCACAGACCTCAACAAGGAGTTGCTTATAAACTTTCTCAACTCTCTCTTCGATGGAGAAGAAGTAATAAAGGATGTAAAGTATCTCAACAGTGAGAATGTGGGCGACGTATATACAGAGCGCAAGGCCATCTTCGATGTATACTGCGAAAACGAACAAGGAGAAAAATTCATTGTGGAAATGCAGAACGCCTATCAAGCGTTCTTTAAGGACCGTTCGCTTTTTTACTCAACATTCCCCATCAGAGAGCAGGCTCCTAAAGGCTCTGATTGGGACTTTTGCCTGAAAAAAGTGTATGTTGTCGCCCTACTTAACTTCAAGATGAGCGACGAGGCATTCGACTGTACTGACACCATTCACACTATAGCCTTAATGGACACCAAGACAAACAAGGTGTTCAATGCCAAGTTGATGTTTAAGTATGTTGAAGTGGGACGATTCGACAAAACCGACGATGAGTTGACTTCATTGTCGGACAAATGGATGTACGTTCTCAAAAATTTATCACGACTTGATAATCGCCCAGATGCTTTACGCGAGAAAATATTCTCAAAACTGTTTGATGCAGCTGCTATAGCTCGCTTCTCGCCGACGGAATTACGTGAATATGAGGACAGTCTAAAAGCGTATCGCGATATTAAAAACTCACTAGATACAGCAGAGGCAAAAGGAAGGGCTGAAGGAAGAGCCGAGGGAATCAATCTTGCAAACTTGGCAACGGCTCAGCGCATGATATCTGACGGAGTAGACATAGAGCTTGTAATAAAATATACGGGATTGACTAAAGAACAAATTCAGGATACAATAAATAATTAGCCCATTCATATAAAGGATACAAAAATATGGCTCAAAACGAAACTTATGTAATAAAGCAATACCCCGACCTCATGGCGGGCAAGAAGATTATGTATGTACACGGATTCGGTTCGTCGGCACAATCGGGCACGGTGACCATGCTGCGTACGCTTATGCCTGAAGCAACTATTGTTGCACGCGACATCCCTTTGCATCCCGAAGAAGGCATACAGATGCTTCGCCAAATGTGCGAAGAGGAACAGCCCGACCTCATTATTGGCACGTCGATGGGCGGAATGTACACCGAAATGCTTAAAGGATACGACCGTATATTGGTCAACCCGGCATTTGAGATGGGCGAAACAATGTCGAAATTCACTGGCAAGCAGGTGTTTCAGAATCCCCGTCAGGACGGAGTTCAGGAGTTTATCGTCACAAAAGGCCTGATAAAGGAATACCAGGAGATGACCACTCATTGCTTTGCTGACATATCAGACGAGGAGCGCGGACGTGTAATAGGACTTTTCGGCGACGAGGATCCGATTGTACATACGTTCGGATTGTTCAGCGAGCACTACCCCACTGCCATACATTTCCATGGCGAACATCGACTGACCGACAAGGTGGCAATGCACTATCTCATACCTATAATAAGATATATGGACGACCGTCAGGAAGGACGTGAGCGCCCAGTGGTGTATATCGACATCGAGACATTGCGCGACGGCTACGGCAAGGCGACCGCTTCGATGCACAAGGCTTATGAAAGGATTATTGAGAATTATAATGTTTATGTGCTGGCTCCATCATGCACAAACAACCCGTCGGCAATGACCGACGACATAGCGTGGGTGGAACAGTATCTGAGTGCGCCGGCTTGGGGACGCGTCATCTTCTCAAACGCTCGCCAACTGCAATATGGCGACTATCTCATTGCACCCGCTCCGCAGCCCGAATTTATGGGCACGGTAATCGAATGGGGTAGCGACGAGTTCAAGACATGGGAAGAAATAATCGTATTCTTCGACCGTTTGGGCGGACAATAGGATTTATAAAAAAGTTGAGAGTTGAGAATTTAGAGTTGAGAGTTATGATATGTATAGCTCCGATAAATGCTAATCGTCGGTAATCATAACTCTCAACTTTCAACTCTCAACTCTCAACTATAATAAGACTATTACTTTGAGCGGAATTTCTCAGCCTGCTGTTGTATCAGCGCCATATCGTTGAAGTAGTCAATCTGCATTGCTTTGCGCACCTCGTCCATTGTCTGTGCGGCAGTTTCGCGAGCCGCTTCTGTGCCCTTACGCAGAATGTTGAATATCTCGGGAATGTCCTGCTCCAGTTCATGACGACGTACACGCATCGGCTCAAGAGTCTTGTTGAGCACATTGTTGAGGAACTTCTTGCAAGTGCCGTCGCCTATACCGCCACGCACATAGTGCTCCTTGAGCTCGTCGAGAGTCTTGTATTCGGGCCAGAATTCAGCGAAATCATCGGGTGTACTGAACGCTTCAAGATATGTGAAAACAGCGTTGCCCTCAAGATTTCCGGGTTCGTCCATGCTCATACGAGGCGCTCCGTTCGACATCTTCTTCACCTTCTTCCATACGTCGGCAGCCGAATCGCTGAGGTAAATGCAGTTGCCGAGCGACTTCGACATCTTCTCCTTGCCGTCAGTTCCGGGCAAACGACGCGCCGTAGCGTTCTCCGGCAGCATGATTTCGGGCTCCACAAGCACCTCGCTATAAGTCTGGTTGAAGCGGCGAACAAGCTCGCGTGTCACCTCAATCATTGGTTCCTGGTCTTCGCCGGCGGGCACAGTTGTGGCCTTGAACAGCGTTATGTCGGCAGCCTGGCTTACCGGATAGCAGAAGAAACCAAGCGGAATGTTGGCTTCAAAGTTGCGCATCTTTATCTCAGTCTTCACAGTCGGGTTGCGCTGTACGCGTGAAACGGTGATGAGATTCATAAGATATGTAGTCAGTTCGGCAAGTTCCGGTATCTGGCTCTGTATGAACAGCGTGCATTTGGTTGGGTCGAGACCAGCCGAAAGATAGTCGAGAGCCACCTCAATGATGTTCTGGCGTATCTTCTCAGGATTGTCGGCGTTGTCGGTCAGAGCCTGAACATCGGCCATGAACACAAACATTCGGTCGAAGTCGCCTGCATTTTGCAGCTCGACACGGCGGCGCAATGAGCCAACATAGTGGCCCAAATGTAATTTACCGGTAGGACGGTCGCCTGTAAGAATTACTTTTCCCATATATTGATGTTTTTATTATTTCGTATCGATATTATTCCCGTTGCTTTCAAGAATATTGATACAAAGTTACACTATTATTTCCGAATGTCTTGTCTATATGCTCGAAAAATGCTAATTTTGAGAAATTTATGGCTCAAACACTACCCTTGCAGGTTGTTATAATTGTCATTATTATAAAAAGCATGTACTATATCCGTACATGCGATACACCTATTTTTTAACTAAAACGAAGCAAATGGAATACGCAAACATACAAATAGACGACATCATACTGCGCCTGTTCAACGGCACAGCGTCGCCCGACGACATCGCCACTCTGTCGCGGTGGATGGAGCAGGATGCCGCCAACCGACAGTATTTCGAGCAGCAACAGCGCGAATGGAACGCCGACGGCGGTGGCGACATAGCCTCAACATTCGACTACGAAGCTGCCTTCGGACGTTTCGAACGCCACATTGCACAAGACAAAGACGCACCTACAGCAGACGAATACGATGCCGACGAAACTACTCCGCACCGCTTATGGAGCATCAACCACCCGTGGTTGCGCCTGCAACTACGCGTAGTAGCAAGCGTGGCAGCCGTTGCGCTCATCGTGATTGGCACCTGGCTGAGCTACAACCGCTACACCAAGCAATACGCAGACCGCTTCGCCAACATGGTCAACGTAGAAGCTCCGGCAGGCTCGCGAGCCAAGGTGATGCTGCCCGACGGCACTGCCGTGTGGCTCAACGCAGGTTCGCAGCTGAGCTATTCGCAAGGTTTCGGCATCACCGACCGCAACGTACGCATCAACGGCGAGGGATATTTCGAGGTGGGCAAGGGTTCGGACATGCCCATGTCGGTATGCAGCAGCAACATGTGCGTGCGTGATATTGGCACCAAGTTCAACTTCCGCGACTATCCGGAAGAGCCTACTGCCGAAGTGACGTTGTGCGAAGGCGAGGTGGGAGTAACCTCGGTGAAGTTCCCCAAGCACGAAGTGGTGATCCATCCCGAACAGATGACGCTGCTCGACAAGCGCACCGGACGCATAACGGCTACCAGTTGCTACTCTGCCGACAAACGTCTGTGGACATCGGGCGAGCTTGTCATGGACGAGATGACTATACATCAGATCATCACAGCCATCGAGAGGGCATACAAGGTGAACATTGTCATAGAGTCAGAACGCGTCAAGCATCTGCAGCTTTGCGGTACGCTCAATCTCGACCGCGAGAATCTTGACGAGATATTACAAGTCATAGCAACAGCCGGAAGCATAAGCTATAAGGTGAAAAACAAAACGGTGTACCTCAAATAAGAGGCACACCGTTTTTTTATGTCCATTTGTTTACGTCTGGTCAACACCATTAGTTGCTGCCCTCAGGAGCCTTGTCGATGAGGTCCATGAACTGGTCGAGCTTCGGAGTGATGATGATCTGGGTGCGGCGGTTGCGCTGCTTGCCCACCTCAGTAGAGTTGCTTGTCACCGGATTATACTCGCCACGGCCACCTGCTGTGAGACGCTTCGGGTCGACGCCATACTGGTTCTGCAGAGCCTGCACAACGCTTGATGCACGCAAAGCTGAAAGGTCCCAGTTGTTGCGGATGTTCTTCATCGAAGCAGCGTTCTTGTTAACGGGTACGTTATCGGTGTTGCCCTCGATGAGAACCTCATAGTCCTTGTAGTCGGTGATAATCTTTGCAATCTTGCTGAGAGTCTCGGCAGCACGGTCGTTGATTTCGTACGAGCCGCTCTTGTAGAGCATATTATCGGCAAGCGAGATGTAAACTACACCCTTGAGCACCTGCACGTCAACCTCCTTCATCTCCTCCTTGCTGAGCGAGCGTGTCAGGTTGTTGGTGAGAACCATGTTGAGCGAATCGCTCTTCGACTTCACCTCAACCAAGTGGCGGATATACTGGTTCGACTCATTGATCTGGTCTACGAGCTTCGAGATGTTCACGTTGTTGGCGTTGGCATTGTTCAAGCTCTTGTCGAGCGACTGCTGCAGCGACTGATAAGCCAGCTTGGCCTGCTTGAGCTGTTCCTGCTGCTGAGCCAACTGCTCTTCGAGCGACGACACACGAGCCTTAGATGCTGCGAGAGCTTCCTTTGCATCCTGATAATTACCGGTGAGTTCCTTGTTCTCAAGACGGCAATTCTCCAAATCCTTCTTGCTTGCGCAGCTTGCCATTGTGAGCAAGCCCGCCATCATTGCGATTGCAAATACGTTTCCTTTCTTCATATTCATAATTGTTGTTTAATTAGCGTTGTTACACATTATATATTATATAAGGGCATCAAGCTGATGCTTTCAGCCGATACTTGGTTGCAAAGTTAAAGCTAAACTTCATCAAACCTATCTATTTGACGTTATAATAACTAAAATGTTGAATGTCTTTAATTTAATTTAACTTGCAATACTATTATTTGCTCATTTCGTGCAGATTGAGTATTTTTGCAGAAACAAATCGTAAATCTAAATCAACTTTTACATATGAATCATTTCAAGCATTTAGCCATTGCGGCATTGCTGGCGCTTTCGGCAGGCAGTGTTACAGCCAAAGACAACGTCGACTACGTTGATCCGTTCATCGGAACTACCAACTTCAGCATCTGCAATCCTGGCGCAATACGCCCCCACGGACTCATGTCGGTGGTGCCGTTCAACGTCATGGGTTCCGACCTCAACCAGCAAGACAAGGACTCACGCTGGTGGTCGGCAGTATATGAGTACAACAACAAGTATTTCACGGGCTTCGCACACGTGACGCTCAGCGGTGTGGGATGTCCCGAAATGGGCACACTTCTGACTATGCCTACCACCGGAGAGCTTAACGTCGACTACCGAAGCTACGGCTCGGAGTATAAGGACGAGACCGCACGACCGGGCTATTACAGCAACGTTCTGACCAAATACGGCATCAAGTGTGAGGTGGCGGCTACCATGCGCTCGTCTATCGAACGCTATACCTTCCCCGGAGGCAAGTCAAATCTGCTGTTCAACTTAGGCAACGGACTCACAAACGAGATAGGTGCGTCGCTGCGACGTGTAAGCGATACAGAGTTTGAGGGCACCCGTCTGCTCGGCACGTTCTGCTACAATCCGCAAGCCGTGTTCCCCATGTACTTCGTAGTGCGCGTCAACAAGAAGCCGGCAGCATTCGGTATGTGGAAGAAACAGCCCGACCTGCACAACGCCCAGGCCCAGTGGGACACCTATCAGGGCAAGTACAAGCTGTATCCGGGCTACGGCCGCGACATGGCGGGCAACGACATAGGCTACTACATGACCTACGACCTCGCCAAGGGCGAGCAAGTTGAAGTGCAGGTGGGCGTAAGCTTCGTGTCAATTGAAGGCGCACGCGCCAATCTTAATGCCGAGCAGCAGGGCTTCAACTTCGATAAGACCGTGTCAGACGCACGCGCCGAGTGGGCAAACACGCTCAACCGCATAAGCGTTGAGGGCGGAACCGACGACCAGCGACGCGTATTGTACACCGCTCTGTATCACTCGCAGATTCACCCCACGGTGCTTCAGGACGTAGACGGAAAGTATCCGAAGATGGAGAGCAACGAAAACGGCCACACCAACGGCAACCGCTACACCGTATATTCGCTCTGGGACACCTACCGCAACCTCTCACAGCTCGAGACTTTGCTCTATCCTGACAAGCAGGTAGACATGATCAACTCGATGATCGATATGTATCGCGAATGGGGATGGATGCCCAAGTGGGAGTTGTTCGGCCGCGAGACATGGACAATGGAGGGCGACCCATCCATACCGTACATTGCCGACGCGTACATGCGAGGCCTGCGTGGATTCGACATCAATACCGCCTACAAGGCGTTCCGCGCATCGGCTACCCTACCGGGCAAGGACAACAAGATGCGCCCCGACATCGATCCGTACATCGAGAAGGGCTATGTTCCGCTCGGATTCTACGCTGCCGACATGTCGGGTGACAACTCCGTATCGCACGCTTTGGAATATTATCTTGCCGACAACGCACTGTCGATACTCGCCAAGGAGCTTGGCCACAACAGCGACGCAAAGCTTTTCCGCCAGCGCGCACTCGGCTACAAGCACTACTACTCAAAGGAGAGCGGCACGCTGCGCCCGATACAGAAGGACGGATCGTTCCTCACACCGTTCAATCCGGAGGCCGGAGCCAACTTCGAGAACTGCCCCGGATTCCACGAAGGATCGGCATGGAACTACACTTTCTATGCTCCACACGACGTAACGGGTATGGCTAAGATGATGGGCGGACAACGCAAGTTTGTCGACAAGCTACAGATGGTGTTCGACAAGGGTCTGTACGACCCCGCCAACGAGCCTGACATTGCCTATCCGTATCTGTTCTCTTACTTCAAGGGCGACGAATGGCGCACACAGAAGACCGTAAGCGAACTGCTGAAGAAGTACTACACGACACGTCCCGACGGCATTCCGGGCAACGAAGACACCGGAACCATGTCGGCTTGGGCTATATTCTCGATGATAGGCTTATATCCCGACAACCCCGGTGACCCGTCGTACACACTCACCACACCCGTATTCGACAAGGTGACGCTGCATCTCGACCCCAAGTTCTACCCCAACGGTGACATAACTATCGAGACAGACCGCACATCGCCGTCGCAGCAGTACATCAAATCGATAACAATCGGTGGAAAGAAGCTCAACGGTTTCCGCATCGCTCACCGCCAGCTGATGGAAGGAAAGACCCTGAAAATGCAGCTGAAGTAAAGGCAGAACTCTGCAAACCGACAAACAATAACAAACCGTAGGAGGCTATGGCGTCCGCGCCATGGCTTGAGCAAGCTACTGCACGAATCATAGTCCTCCTACATTTGTAGTAAAACCAGCCCAAATAACAAAGCGCCCTGCAAGGGCAAAAGCGTTAACTATCAATGCTTTTGTCCTTGCAGGGCGCTTGTTTTTATCTATACGTACAGACGGTAAAGTCAAAAGTCAATCATTATGCGTTGAACGTAACAAATGTAGGAGGGTAGGGCATCCCTGCCCTACCCACTCTGCCTTCATTATCAGTTGATTGAGTGGGTATAGCAGGGATGCTATACCCTCCTACAGATAGTCGTATCTCTTTTTTGACATTTGACACATCCTCCTATGAGTTTTTTGGGCTTTCAGCCCGTATCAATTGTCTTTTGAAATCCCCTCCCCTACTATTTGCATTTATGAATTCTTTATAAAACAAGTATAGACTTAGGGCGTACATAGTTGAAATTATGCTGGTTTGAACATGCCCTGATAGCCGAAGAAGGACACTAAAACTTTATCACCTATTTCCATATAAAATCTTAACTTGTTTGTTTTGCAAAAATAACGAAAATGTTGAAATTGCCCTAACTTTATGTGTTAATTATGCCTTATCCCACAGCCCGTTTTCCTGCCCTTTTTCAAAAGGACTCCTTTTGCCTTCCAAAAGGACTCGTTTTGGTGCATAAAAGGACCCCTTTTGGAGTGCAAAAGGATTCCTTTTACAACCCAAAAGGGGTCCATTTTCAGAACAGCCGTTTTCTACTTGAAAATCAGCCGTTTATAAATCATCCAACAAGCCAGTTGCCATGCTACAGCGAGAGCACTCCGCTCCGACGGATATCAGCCGACGAGGCTCCCACCATTATGTCGAAATCGCCGCGCTCAAGCACTCGCTTCATGTCGGCACCGATGATTGACAGTTCGTCAAAACCAAGCGTAAACTCCACCTGACGCGACTCGCCTGCCTTGAGCCATAACTTCTGGAAGGCGCGCAACTGGATGGGCGGCTGTGCCACCGAGGCTGCACGGTCGTGTACATAGAGCTGCACCACTTCGGCACCGTCACGCTTTCCGGTGTTCTTCACGGTGAGTCTGACCTTGGCAAGGGGCTGGCTTGCCGACATGCGCAGTCCGCTGGCAGATGTCATCATCACACCTGCCGACGCTGGCTGAGCCATAGCTGAACCATCGGCAGAAGCCAGACGCTCTATCGAGAGACCCGAATAATCGAACGTAGTGTACGAGAGTCCGTAGCCGAAGGGGTAGAGCGGTGCCGCCTCGGCATCCATGTAGTCGCGCAGTTTGCCCTGGCTGTAGTACACGGGGAGCTGTCCCACGCTGCGCGGAATGCTTACCGGCAGACGACCCGAAGGATTGGCGTCGCCAAAGAGCAACGATGCTATTGCCTTACCGCCCTGTTCGCCGGGATACCACGCCGTAAGCAGAGCGTCGGCCTTGTCGGCTGCCTGGTTCATCAGGAGAGTTCTGCCCTGGATGTATACCACAACGAGCGGCTTGCCCGTCTTCTTTGTGGCAGCGCTCACGGCAGCAATGAGCTGCTCCTGTTTGCCAAGTAGGTCGAGAGTGGAGCGGTCGAATCCCTCACCGCAGTCCATGTCGAGCACTTCCTTTGAAGTAATGGCAGCGCCAGTGGCAATATACTTGGTGCGGAAGTCGCGCGCACTCGAACCGCCAACCACCAATACCACAGCATCGGCACTCTCTGCAGCACTCACGGCAGCCGGAATGTCAGCCGTAGTGGTGTCGCGTACGGCGCAACCCTTTACATATACCACCTCAGTCTGCTTGTCTACGGCAGCCTTAACGCCGTCGAGCACGGTGACAATAGCCTCGCGTGCCTGCGGAGCAGTGTAGTCGCCCAGCTGGTTATAAGGAGTATCGGCGTTAGGACCGATTACTGCTATGCGCTTCAGATTCTTCTGCAGCGGCAGCACACCGTCGTTCTTGAGCAGCACAGTGCCCTCCTCAGCCACCTTCTCAGCTATGGCACGATTCTCAGCCGAACGGCACACCTGCTTGGCAGTCTTCGGATTGACATACGGATTTTCAAACAATCCCTGGCTGAACTTCAGCGTGAGCACATTGGCTACGGCACGGTCGAGGTCGGCATTGCTTATTCCGCCCTTCTCAAGTTCTGCCTTCAGATTGTTGCCAAAGGCGTCGCCACCGAGGTCCATATCCAGTCCAGCCTTCAAGGCGAGCGCCGCACCCTCGGCATTGTCGCGGGCAGCACCGTTGGAAGCGATGGTCTCGATAGAGTAAAGGTCGCTATATGTGAAGCCCTTGAATCCCCACTCGCCGCGCAACATGTCGGTGAGCAGCTTGCGATTGGACGTGCAAGGCACGCCGTCGACGGTGTTGTACGATGTCATTACGGTTGCGGCACCTGCCTTGACGGCTCTCTCGAAAGGCAGAAGCAGTTCGGAGCGCAGCGTACGCTCGCCCATCTGCACCGCATTGCCGTTGTGTCCGCCCGCAGGAACGCCGTATGCGGCAAGATGCTTGAGCGTGCTGAACACGTGCTGGCCGTCAGACGCCTCGCCCTGCATGCCCTGCACTATAGCCGGACCGAGCACCGAAGCCAGCCAAGGGTCTTCGCCGAAGCCCTCTTCCATACGCGACCAGCGCGGCTCGCGAGCCACGTCGAGCACGGGGCCGTAGCCCACATTGCCGCCCTGCGAGCGCACCTCGCGTCCCATAGCGTCGCCCATGCTGTGCATAAGGTCGGCATTCCATGTGCTGGCACACGACAGTCCCGTAGGATATACAGTCGTGCCGATTGCCATATGGCCGTGCGGAGTCTCCTCAGCAAACAGAATAGGTATGCCGAGACGGGTCTGCTCCACTGCATATTTCTGCAAAGCGTTGATGGCTTTGGCTGCAAGTTCGGGATAAAGTCCCGTTTCCAGCGTCTTCTGCGTCCACGGATCGGCACGCAGCACAGCCCAGAACGAACCTATCGGGGCCTTGCTCATAATGTCCTTGAATTTCTGCGACACCTCAACGCTCTTGTCGCTCGTCTTCGTATACATCTCCCATCCGAGCGGACAGCGCAACTGTGCTATCTTCTCCTCGATGGTCATGCGGCTCAGAAGGTCGGCTACTCGCTCCTCGATGGGGCGCGACGCCTGCTTGTAGACAGGTGTGTCAACGATTGTCTTGCTCTTTGCCTTGGCTCGCTTTTGCGCAGCTGAAGGCTGTGGGGCCAATGTCGCTGCAAGAAGCAGGATTAAAAGGCTTTGTCTTGAATGTTTCATTCGGTAAATTTATTGATGTTAGTATATCCTAATTGTTGCAAAGTTACTCATAATTAGATACAAAACGCCAACCCTCAAACTGTTTTTAACCAAAAATGAATAAATTCTCTTTGTAATGCGCACGATTTACACTATCTTTGCACTGAAATATTTCACACACCAACAATATATATATGTATATTGAGGACACTGCTAACCCAGAGTGGCATATAGTTTTGTATTTGCAGCCACACGGTTAGGAGCAAAGTCCACGAAAGTAAAAAGTTTTAGCATGTCGTGTATTTTGAATATTGAAACGAGCACTGATGTGTGCTCAGTATCCGTCAGTCAGGACGGAGCATGTATTTTCTCCCAAGAAGACCACGATGGTCCCAACCATGCAGTGAAGCTCGGCACGTTTGTCGACGAGGCGTTGTCGTTTGCCGACAGTCACGCCATTCCGCTCGACGCAGTGGCCGTGAGCTGCGGACCGGGATCGTATACCGGACTGCGCATTGGCGCATCGATGGCAAAGGGCATCTGCTTCGGCCAGGACCTCAAGCTCATCGCCGTGCCTACACTCGAACTTATGGCTGTTCCGGTGCTTCTGCGTGAGGAGGTAGAGGAGGGCGCTTTGCTGTGCCCCATGATTGATGCGCGCCGCATGGAGGTTTATTCGGCTGTGTACGACCGTGCCCTGCACGAGGTGCGAGGCATACAGGCAGATGTAGTAGACGCCGAAACCTATCGCGAATATCTCGACCGCGGACCCGTTTACTTCTTCGGCAACGGAGCCGAGAAGTGCATGGAGGTAATCAATCATCCCAATGCACGACTCATCAAGGGCGTAGAGCCGCTGGCAAAATGGATGTTCCCGATAGCCGAACGACGCATTGCCCAAGAGAAATACGAGGACGTGGCATACTTTGTTCCATTCTATCTGAAGGACTTCGTGGCCCATCAGCCCAAGAAATTATTATAGTAATATGAATATAAAAGGACTCGACTACAATACACAGCGCGAACGCCTCATACTGCCCGAATACGGACGTGAGGTGCAACAGATGGTAGACCACTGCGTGGCGCTGCCAAACCGCGCCGAACGACAGCGTTGCGCCAACACCATCATTGCCGTTATGGAACGCATGATACCCCGTACGGGCGACGCCGAATCATTCCGTCGCAAGCTGTGGGACCACCTGGCACTGATGAGCCAGTTCAAACTCGACATCGACTATCCCTTCGACATCAACGAGGCACGCTCGATGCTCGAGAAGCCTAAGCCCATACCCTACCCCATGCGACGCATTCCGGTACGCCACTACGGCGGACTTATGTTCGAAGTGTTCGACATGCTCAAGACAATGCCGCAAGGAGCGGAACGCACCGAACTGATACGTCTCGTGGCAAACCAGATGAAACGCGACCTCGTACAGTGGGGGCACGGTTCGAGCGACAACGAAAAGGTGGCGTCAGACTTGGCTGGATACACTGCCGGAAACGTGCAGCTCGATCTCGACAACTTCAAGTTCGAACGCACACAGAACCGCACGCCCGAGCGCAAG
>OQVT01000084.1_pt1 | contig 36016 bp, 50 predicted proteins | sample 1691561 | NCBI WGS metagenome assembly OQVT01 (sample SAMN03418260, study PRJEB22391) | human gut metagenome | biome: human-gut; feature: organic feature; material: feces | host: Homo sapiens | place: Tanzania | collected 2013-01 | reverse complement strand
AACCATTCGTTTTTCGTGTAGTGCTTGCCGCTCAATTTCTCGTTTGGGTCAATCAACGACGCATCACAGCAACGGCATACGCGAGCGGCTATGTCGTTTTTGGTTCCGCATCCCTTAACGATAACCTTTCTCGTGCGCGGGTCGATCTGATCTTCGCACTCGCGATACTTCCAGAAGTGCTCGCAACGGTTCCCGTTCTCGTCTGTGTGAATGCAGCGGCGAGCATAGAACGAGTTTTCGGTTCCGCAGATAGGGCAGAACTTAGGATCTTTCCCGTTCTCGTTGCGTCGCTGGTACTGCGATTGCTCCAGGATTGGATCGAAATATAGCTGTCCTAATTCGTCCATGCATCCGGCAAAGTCAAGAACAAGGTGATCATCCTTCTTGAAACCCTGTTCAATGTGCCATTGCTTTAACAGTCGCATGCCGCGCCCCAGCAACTGTATCAGCAGAGTAAGAGAGCAAATTTTGCGCAGTATGACAGACGTATCCCAAAACGGAACGTTAACGCCTGTTGTAAGCGCCTGAACCTGGAAAATGTATTTTACTTTCCCCTCGAACGCCTCCCTTAACCATTCCTTGCGCTGTTTCTCTCCGGTCTTGCCAGTGATAATCCGGTACTCTGTACCAGGTGGAAGCGCTGCGGCGGCTTCCTTGCAATGGCGCTCACCTGCGCACGTCACCAGAACGCCGTTGCGGTCTTTGCAGATCTCGTGTACACGCTGCATAATGCGCTGCGTCATTGTCTGATCCTGGTGAATTTTCTCCTCCATCTTGCGGAGCGTCTTAGCGTCAAAATCTGCCGCACCATCCTGATCACTCGCCGTGAACTCTGACAGGTCATAGCCTAATCCGTCTACGCATCCAAAATTAGTTGGAACGACGGAGCCGAACTTGATCAGATAGTTCGTGTCGATGTTCGTCACCTGCTCGCGCCAGAAACCGCGCTGACGCTTATCTTCCACCAGGATTGGAGTAACGCCGCGAAACTCTGAACCCGTCATTCCGAAGATTCGAAGCTCGTGACCGTATGCCTCTTTGCAACGGCGTTGCATTTCGCGAATGATCAGAGTGTATTGTGTGCGACCTGTACCTTCCATGGGTTCGCCGTCACGATCTAACATGATTGAGCCGTCACCGTTCAGGACACGTTCGCCCTTTTTGGTAATCATCTGCTCGCGTGGCTCGTCATTCTCGATCGCCTCCGCTAAATCTTCCCAATCCACCTGGTGGCATTCATCGATCCCGATTACGTGCGGAACATAGTCACCGAGAGCCTTAAACATGCCGTTTGAAACGGTTCCCTCAGAACCTACCACGATCGGGAAGTGTGCGCCCTTCAATTTCAGCGCTGCACAGTAAACCGAGTTAGGAACGCCGAAGTTACTAATTTCCTCTGAGTCCTGATCAACAATCTCACCCTGGCGAGCCAGCACGAGCATTTTCAAGCCCATGCGCTGACACTGTGCCGCTACCATTGCGAAAATCATCGTTTTGCCAGCGGACACTGACGCTTTCACAAAGAAAGGATGCTCATAGTTTTTCATTCTCTTTGCGATCTCTGTGTAGGCAACGCACTGATACGGGTACGGTTTAATGTTCCCAACAGTGAAGCGATCCTGAATCGCTTTTATTACTGCCTCACCAAGAGCGGAAAGCTGTTTTTCAATGTTTGGAATTGCCATTTTAAGCCTTTATTCGTTAACCGATTGAATGTATAATAGCGCCTATAAATCGTTTGTTTTTAACAAAAAGTGCTATTGGAGGTTTTACATGAAAATTGCCGTTTCAACTGGTGAAGTGGATAAACGTACAATTAACGGGAACAATGGAGTGAAGCGCGGTAAAGACAAAAAGAAGCGCAAACGCAAAACAGGCTACTACGTCCTAAAAGATGAAGTCAAGGCCGGATTAAAGGCGCGTCTTGAGGCAGTTTGTGAATATTACGGAACGCAGGCCGAAATGACACGCCGATTAAAGGTTACGCATCAAGTTATTCAGCAGTGGCGCAAGCGCGGCATGATTTCGGTAACTGGAGCGGAAAAGGTTCACGCAGACTACAAGCGGAACGGATGCAAGGGTTATCGCGCATCGTTTTGCCGTCCAGATCTGCGATTCGATTCGAACGGAAAAGCGCTAACGAAAAAATGCGATCGTTACGAAATGCTGCGCGTAGTCAAGGAATCTGATTTCATCAACAGCACAAATAGCTAAACATTCACGCCTGGCTCGGTGTAACATCCGTTCCAGGCTTTTTTGTAGGAGTTGGAAATGAGCGAATTTAACAGCGGAATGATGTTTCAGAAAGAGGACGTTTTGCCATACATGAAGGGATTATGGCGCGATGCGCTGCAATCAATTTGTGGGCTACATAACGAGGTTTTCAACAAGAAACATCAGCCTTGCCCTCACTGCGGCGGTAAAGACCGCTTCCGCTGGACTGACAAGCTGAACAGCGACGGCGACGGCGGCGCGATCTGCAACGGATGCGGTAACGACTCCGGCGTTGGCTGGATGATGAAATTAACGGGCGAGCCTTACAGTGAAGTGATTAACATCCTTGGTAGATTCCTCGGTAAGGTTCCGCAAGAATATCGGATCAAGGCAAATAAGCGAGCGTCACGCGCATCTGGCTACGCTTTTGGCTCTCAGGCTCCACATGAAAATTGCGTTGCGGTAATGGAGCGAACAAGAGGCGTCGTTAAAACTCCTCTAAGCGTTTTTGAGGGAATTTCGTTACCAGACGACGAATTGTATTCTGTAGGCGTAAAAACCTCAGAGAATGGCGCGGAGTCGCTAATTCATGCCATACCGTGCTACCTTGTGCATGAGGATGGTTTAGACGATGAAATGTGTAACATCCTCTTTATTGACGAGGAGGGGAACAAAAGCTTTTATGCCAAGGATTACACAAGGGGATCTGTTGCTGTGACAGGTAAAACCGAAAACACGATCTATCTGTGCGTTGATTGGGTTGATGCTCAACATATCCACCTGTCTACAGGCCAGGAGGTGTGGTGTTGCTTCACTCAATACAATGTCGAAATGGTTGCGTACCGTTACAAAGGAAACCGGAAGATGCGTGTTGTTTGCAGGTCTACCGATCAGGACGTAATAATTTCAGCAGAAGAAAGGGGGCTTGACGTGATGCTTCCGATTAACGATAATTTCAGGCAAGGGATAGAGAGGAAGCTTTACAAGCCGGAATCACTACTCCCGACACGGTAAAACCATTGCTTTCTTGCCCCGCTTCGGCGGGGTTTTTTTATGCCTTGTGCAATGCTATAATCATGCTTGTCATTAACAAAACGTGCTATTTAGGAGGATTTACAAATGGCTATTTATCGCACAGGCCAGGCGTCGATGGACGCTGACGGCTTTATTACCGGATATGGCACAAAGTGGAAAACCGCGCTAACGCTTATCCGAACTGGTGCAACGATCGTGTTTGCGTCTAATCCTGTTGAATACGCAACCATTAGCGAGATCGTGAACGATACATCATTACGAGCAATCACCACTAGCGGAAGATCTATCCCTCGTGGCGACTACGTGATCCTGCTTCATGACTCCTTGACCGTTGACGGCCTGGCGCAAGACGTTGCTGAAACTCTGCGCTACTACCAAGGCCAGGAAACAATGTATCAGGGTTTCGTTGAATTTCTGAAAACGTTCGATTGGAAGAAATTAGAACAGATCGGAAATCAGGTTCACACTGACGCAGCGGCAGCGGACGCAAGCGCGAAAGCGGCAAAAGCCAGCCAAACAGCAGCGGCGGCAAGTGCGAGTAATGCGGAAGGTTCAGAGATCGCAGCGCGAGCAAGCGAGGAAGCGGCAGAGGCAAGCGAGAACGCAGCGGCGGCAAGTCAACGCGCAGCGGCGGCGAGTCAGACAGCAGCAGCAGCAAGCCAGCAAGCAGCCAAGACCAGCGAGACAAATTCTAAAGCCTCAGAGAATGCGGCGGCGGCAAGCAAGAACGCAGCGGCGGCGAGCCAGACGGCAGCTAAGACCAGCGAGACAAACGCTGGAAACTCTGCGCGAGCGGCGGCAGCGAGCCAAACGGCAGCGCGTACAAGCGAGACAAACGCAGCAACAAGTGCGACCAAGGCGGCTGAAAGTCAAGCGGCAGCATCGGCAAGCCAAAAGGCAGCGGCGGGTTCTGCAACCACGGCTCAACAGCAAGCGGATCGCGCAAAGGCGGAAGCAGATCGCGCACAGACGGCTAACCCTGATAACCAGCTTAAGAAAGCTAACAACCTGTCAGACGTAGCTGACAAGGTTTTAAGCCTACGTAATATTGAGGGCTTCGGGTTCAAGAGAACCTCGCTAGGAGCTAGTGACAATCTAAACAACATATCAGGCTTTGACAATGTTGGCGTCTACTACAATGCAGCAAACGCAAATGCGACACCTGCCAACAACTATCCCGTTGCCTTTGCTGGTGTGCTGGTTGTTTATTCCGCTCGCGGAAATGGCGTTGAACAGACAATGCAATACTATTACCCATACATTCAGCCTGAATTGTATTACGTGCGCCACTACAACAAACAAGGTAACTCTTGGGTTTGGTCTGATTGGGAGCGTTACGAAAGCGCCTCATTCCTTCGCGGTGACTTAGGGTTTACTACTACTGGCGTACTCGGCCCAGCTAACGCAAACGATCTTAGAAAGAACTGTTTCTTTGCTGGTGCTGGTGTTGATTCGCAGAATTACAAGTTGCCATACTCTGGTGGCATTGCTATTCGACGAGTTAATACTGTTGCACAAATGCAGATTGACGGCGGTAACGGAACTATCTGGACGCGAGGCAGCGTTGACGGCGGAACGTGGAGTGAGTGGAAATCTGCGGCAATGATTCAATCTGCGCCAACGTTCACAGGTGGCAGCATTGCAGCAGAGGGTTCAGGCAAGCGTGTAACTATTGGAACCGGAAGCACTGATATATACATTGCCAACAATAAGTCAAACAAATATTTGCAGCTTAAGGATGATGGGACGTTGCAGTATGACAGTAAGCATATAATGCATCACAACTTCTCTCAACCAAGCATGACTTTTACAGCAAAGGCTGGTGCGTTCCTTATGCAATCCGATGCTGGAAATGTCATTCGGATGCAGAATACTGGATCGTCAGATGCCAACGCTAATGTGTTCCTGACTGGACTTAGATCTAATGGTGCTCGTCAATTCTGGATCGGAATTGGTAGCTCTGACGGCGCACTGACAATGTACAAGGATAGCGTAGGAAGCCAGATTAACCTAAAAAACGACGGGCATATTTATCTAGCGACTCAGGGGCGGAATAGACAGGTTGAGGTTAACGGATCTACTGTCTTGGTTCGTCATGCTACTGGTAAGTATATGCGCTATGGCTGTGACGGGAATAACGCGCAGCAGGGTAATTTGAGATTATGGGGCAATACAAGCGGAAGGCCTGACGTTTTTGAATTTAGTCTGGAAAGTGGCTATTTGTTTTATGCGCAAAGGAATACTGACAACTCAAGAGTGTTCAATGTTAACGGGTCAATAACTTGCGTGTCACTTACGCAAACATCGGATCGAGATCTCAAGGAAAACATTGAAGTAATCCAAGATGCTACAGCGGCAATTCGAAAAATGAATGGTTATACATACACCATGAAGGAAAACGGAATGCCTTATGCTGGCGTTATTGCGCAAGAAGTGCAAGAGGCGTTGCCAGAAGCTATTAGCGGGATCACGAAATACGTTGATATCCCTGGCGTTAATAAGGATGGATCTCAGTTGCAAGGTGAGGATCGCTATCTTGGAGTTGACTACTCCGCCGTAACTGGCCTTTTGGTTCAGGTATGCCGCGAAAGCGACGACAGGATCACCAAGCTTGAGAATGAAAACGAATCGCTGCGAGCGGAAATTGAAAGCATGAAAGCGGTTATTGCTCAAATGCAAACAATGTTCACTCAGTTAGCTAAGTAACAAAAAAGCCCCCAATTGGGGGCTTTATTTTTAGAACGGTATATCGTCGTCGAAGTCGATCGGAGGCTCGTTGTTTTGGCGTGGCTGTTGCTGCGATTGCTGTCGCGCTGGTTGCTGTGGTGGTGCTACTGGCTCGCCGCCGCGCTGACTGAATAGTAGAGTCGGGAATCCGCCAGGCTGCAACGTCACGTAGGTATTTCCGTTGTATTCGCGCAATTCGGCGCGTAGCGTTTCGCATGATACTGAAATTACCTTTCCTTGCTGGAAAGCTTCATCATACCAGCCGCGCATGCCGTCACTCTTGGCGTTGAAAAAGAACGTGTAGTTCGTATATTGCCAATTTCCCTCTCGGTCTTTGTACCGCTCAGAGAGTTCGACGACGTAAAGCTTGCCGTTCTGCATTTCCTTCACTCGTGGTTCTTTTCGGATCTCTCCTGTGATAATGTGCATAAATTTTACTCCTTAAAACGGGGCGACAAGCGCCCCTCTGATTATTCGAAACTTGAGATTGGTTGTGATTCTACTTTTTCCGGTTCCGGCTCGTCAACCTTCTGCGCTAAATTTGCCTTTGGTTGTGACGCCTGGAATCCTCGCGCCGTTCCGATCTCAATCTCGGCCTTGCGCTTGTCATAGTGCTCTTTCACGATAACTTTGCTTGCAGCGTCAAGAGAGCGATAAGCGGTCTTGAAAGTGTCTTGCAGCGTGGTTAAGTCGTCGCACTTATCCAGATCCTTTTTCCAATCTCGCGCCGATTTAACTGCGATCTGTGCGTCGTCGTCTGCCTGGCTTAAACCGAACGCAGCGGCGAGTGCGTAGCGGCGAGCGTATGTGAAAGCAGAACCAACGCCTTGCGGGTCATTCTTCACGATCGGGATCTCTGCGTAAAGCTTGCACCACTGGCCTGATACGTGAATCACAGTTGTTTCAACTCGAATCTTCACGCCTCCCTCGTCGTTGGCGATCATGTCCTGCATGATCATCAACTCGTTCTCGGTTAGCGCTGGAGTGATCGCGTCAAGAACGCTGTCTAAGGTCGCATACTTGTTTTTCAGGTGGCTGTTCTGTCGGTCTTTCTTGACCTTGACAAACTGGCTACGTGCCTTATGCAGCGCTGGTAAAATCTCGTCGAACTTTTCCGATAACTTCATTGCTTTCTCCTTAAAGGCGGCTTTCGCCGCCGTGGTTCAATTAGTGCTTGGTTTCGCCTTTGGTGTGGAGGTGGAACAGTCCGGCGATCTGCAATTCGGTAGCGGCTGCGAGCGCCTTGCGTGAATCTTCTTCGTTCTCCTGCATCGTGGCAACCAAAACAACTTCATCAATCGCCGCCAGAACCCGACGAACATACGCCTCTACCTCTGCGCTTTCGGTTGGGTTCATCGGCTTAATGAAAGCGTTCGACAGTTCCGCAAGAGCGTTAACGAATGCGCCAAGGTGGTTCATTGCTGCGGCTTGTTCTTTGGTCATTTCTTTCATGTTGTTTTCCTCTCTTTGTTGACTTGATGGAGGCATTATAACACCTCCATTTTCATTTGTTTAGCTATTTGTGCTGTTTACTTCAAAAAATCCTTGTACTGGTTGCGAACCCACGCCGGAACACCAAGTGAAACCTCCGGCGCTCCGTTGGCGTATGAAGGCCAAACGTCGTATTCCTGGCACAGCCTGAACTGTTGGATCACGCTCATGTACTGCATGCGCCCGATCACAAGATGTTCCTGATTCATACGGAACGCGAGAGGCAGATAAGGCGGCTTTTTCTCCTGTGCCAGCAGCCGGACAATAACTGGTCGCGTTTCGTTCGGGTATGCCTTTTTGAACAAGTCATGTTGAAGTGACATTTTGAGGTAATAGCCGTGCGCATAAGCCAGGCGATCAAACTCGTTAGGGTTGGCGCTCAACGTTGTTTTGTAATCCGTGATCACGATAGCCTCTGGATATGTGACCGTTTCGAATATCGGGTTCCCGCGCTCGTCATAACCTGTCAGGATATCGGCTTCAACGTTCTTGCATTCGTCTACGTGGTCAATTCGGATCTTAACCTTCACGCCGTTGATAACGCCGAAGATGGAAAGTTCACGCTGTGCTGTCGGGCTATTCATGCATGCATTGTGTTCCGGTACTGATTCCAGAACCTGGCGCATAGCAACGCATGCGTCGTAATCTTTCGCCGGAACAAGTTCAACGCCGTCCGCTTTTGCTTCCCACTCTGCCAGCAATTCGATCAGCCACCACACGTTAAGCTTTTCGCCGCAGCGGTGGAGCATTTCGAGAAGCTCAGGGTAGGTTTTCCCGCTTGTACCTTTCAGGCCGAAAGATTTCAATTTGGCTGCTAGCCCTGCCTGGCTTGTGATCAGATCCTTGTAATCTTCTTGCGCTGGCGCTCTGCGATACAGCTTTTCGAACAGCGCTCTGCTTTCGAAATTGGTGTGTGACTGCGTACCGAAAACAAGCGGCTTGGCCTTATCGTCACGCTCTTTGAATCGCCAGGATGCTGGCGATGAACCGTGAATTTCTGCCAGAACAGAGCCGCTAGTGTATTCAGCCGTCCAGCTATTTGGATCGTGATATTCCTCATTCGGAAGCTCTGCGCTGGTGAAAACCTTAAAGTCACTCATTAAATAATCCTCCGTTGCTTGTGTGACCTAATCATACGCTTTTAGCGCATTTAGTCAATAGTGGCGTTGTTATTTTTTGTTTTCTAAACATTCCTCAGGTCATTGATAACAAAATTCACCCGTAAGTTGTTGAATACACTTGTTGTTATTTTCTGTTCTCGTGTTCCTGATTTTACGGGATGGCTTTCTCTCCCCTATGTATAATTTCATGGGATTCAATATAACCAAAATTTAACATATAGAAATTTTCAGAGAGGCAGACAACCAAATACCCATGGAACAATGGAAACAAATAAAAACAAATATAGATAATAATAATACTAAAGTATTGATTTTATATATATTTATATATTTTTATAGGTTACTTTTTGGCCTCTGGCTGCTCAAAAAATGAGCCAAATTTAAGCCCCCGCATTTTCGAGAACAGCGAGGAACAAAAAATAACAAAATCCATTTTAATGCTTGCATTGCTCGCAACCTGGCGCTATAGTTAACCCGTAAAGACAACCACAAAGAGAGGTAACACAATGAAAATCAAGTTATTCGTAATCGCGCTGTCAATCTTTGCTTCATCAGCTATCGCAGCAAAGAACTCAGGAGCAAGCCACGGCGTAAGCAACATCGAAAATCAAACGAAGATTTACGAGAACACAACCGCCGGACGTGAACGCGCTGATTGGTCTGAAGGTCGGGTTATTGAAAAAGGTAAATCAATCCAATGCTCAGATCCAGCTTTCCGGCGCTTTGGTGTAGATGAAAATTGCTAAATAAAAGGGGGCACATTGTGCCCCCCTTTTTTATTACGCTAAGCTAGACGACCATGAGCCAGAACCGCGCGCAATCATCATTGTTGGTGAGTACAGGTTGTAGGCCAGCCCTCGCATATCCACGGTTATAGTAGCCGTTACGGTTGAAGAAGTAATTCCAGTTACAGCATGTTTGATTGGTGCATACACAACACCAGAAGTACCAGCATCCGCCCCACTGAATCTATAACGCTTTGAGTTGCCAGCAATAGTAATTGTGAAGTCAACCCAAGAGGTATTGCTTGTTCCGATAGCCTTTATAACCGCATCAACGATTACAGATTTTGGCCTTGCAGTTCCTGAGCTATCCTTGAAGGTTATTGTTGTCGTAAACTTCCTGTCTGCGTTTGAGCTATCAGGAGCAACATATACGTTCGCAACGTCGCCAACAAAGGTGTCTGCCTCAACTGCACCCTTGAACTTCCCGCTCGTGGCGTTAACCTTCCCTGTGAACTCGCCGTTTGTGGCGTAAACCGTACCTCTGAATGTTGCATTGCTAAATTCAGCATTGCCATTCTTGAGGATTCGCCATCCCTGCGAACCGCTAACAAAGTTATCAGACTTGATCTCATTCCCAATCATCGCGTTAGTGATCATGCCGTTCTTGATCAGTGCGCTGTTAATGATAACCTGCGAACCTTCAACCACGAATGGCAACATGTAGCTCCCGCCCTGCTTGACCATCACTCCGAAACGAGCCGCATCAACCAGGAATTGAGATTTAATCTCATTACCCTGTTGAATCAGAGAAAGAGAAACGCCAGCGGTATATTCAACACCAGCCCGCTTGATACCAAGCTTAAGCGCGTACTGAGAACCGATTGAGCCAGCCGTTGTAACCCAAGTGTCAAGCTTCTGCGTGATTGCTGATTCTGCGTTTCCGAGTCGTGAAGAAAGCGCCGTATCAGCCGTTGCTCTTGCCTGAGCCTCGTTTGTGATCGCCTTGTTCACTGTGCTGATATTCGCCGCTAAATCCTGCTTAACGCCGTTAATCTGCCCTGTGAACTTGGAATCAAGCGACGATACAGCCTGTGCTCGTGCTTCCCTTTCGTTCGCGATCGCTTCCTGAGCGCTGCTAACGTTGGCATTGGTCTTGATAATATCCTGCTGAACACCATCAACTCGACCGTTCACACCGTCAACTCGACCGTTCACGTCAGAAACCTTTTTCGTGAAAGATGCATCCAACTGCTGAACCTGGCTCGCTCGCGTTTCCGCCTCATTCGAAATCAGTTTTTTGACTTCGGTAATGTTTGAGGTGATACCTTCGTCGAACTCAGTTCTCAGCACGTCAACCGCTTCAATCCTCGCCTCGGTTTCGTTCGCGATCAGCTCCAACGCTTGACCATGTTCCGCCTTGCGTTTGCCGTTTTCTACTCGCGTCCACTTAAGGTTAGTATCAATCGCCAGCGCGTTATGGATGATGCTTTGTGCCTGGTCTTTAACCTTGTTTGCAGTATCAACCGCATTCTCTTTCAACTCAGTAAAGTCAAGAGAATCAAGGATATCGTCCAGGATATCGCCTAAAATATCATCAACGTTTGTTGACGACATACCGCGAGCAAAATCAGTCCATGCGGACACGTTACCGATCTTGTCTACGCTTCTCGCCCTATACCAATTTATGTATCCAGGGTTCAGCGTCGCATGCCAGTATTCATGCTGCGGATACGGAACCAGAGTAAGCAGTGTGGCGTTTTCTTCGCTTGGGTGACTGTCTACGTCGGGCGCTTGTTGCAACTCAATGTAGGCCGTGTCTCCTGCGTTTTCTGGTATACCCCATTTAACGCGAATACCAAAGATCTCATTGTCCGATGCGGTAAGGTTGATTGGAGGCAAAGGCTCGCCAACTTTACCAGTAAGCGCAGAACTAACAACCGCCGACCAAGGCGACGCGCTGCCGGATGCTGAAACAGAACGAACGCGCACAAAGTAGTTCCCTGAGTAAATACCCTCAACCTCAACTTCTTTGTTTGCCGTCTGCGGCGTATTCAGCCAGTTCCCGTTATCCTTCCTCCACTGCATTTCGTACAGGCTTGCGTATTCAACCTTATCCCAGCTAACAACCATCGTTTCGATGCTCTGCCCCTGCACAACGCGAGAGTAAGAGGTGATCTTGACGTTTTCAGGTGCTTTCATTACGTCAGGGTTCACAATGCTTGTTGGCCTGTCGTCGATGTTCACGCCGAAATCAATTTCATCGTACTTGTTCGGATCGTACTGAACCGCCGTAATGCTGTACGTGAATTGCTCCTCGTCGTCACCGCGAGTGATTCCCGTAACAACGTACTGCTGCAATGCAATGTCTGTGCGGTCAATAGCAAAAACCGTGTCCGGCTTTACTTCGAAACCAAAACCAACATTAAGCTCAATCGTTTTTCCGTCCGCGCTGATACGCGAGATCGTGCGCTTAACTGGCTTTCCGTCAGGCTTGTTAACCATGATGAAATCACCTGGTCGCGCGTCAACCTTAAACGGCAAGAACACTTGCAGACCGGAAACCTCCATGACTCGACCAGATAGGTTTAGAGTCAGGTTGCTTGACCAGAAGTTGTCCGCAATCGCGATCACGTCGCCAATCGTCGGAATCATACCCTCAAGCCCTGTGGCAAAGTTTACCGTCGTGCTTTTCAGGTTGGTCTTGAGAATCCAGCGACCTCGGCGGTTTGCCTCACTGCGTCGTGTGCATCCAATGGCGGTTATGCTCGTCGGGTTATGCCCGAATCGTAAAGCCGCCTCAGCGTCAAACACCCCCTCGATGTCCTGCGAGTACATGTTTTGCTCGTCGTCGAAAGTGACGTTGCATTGTGTGTACATGCTTTTCTCGCTGGCGAAGGTGTACTGAAAATCGCCGTTAACAACGTTGTCATTCGTGAATATGTAGGACGGATCACGAGGACGGTCAACCACGATTGACAGGCTTTCGCCGTTCCAGAAACTCATTCCACGGAAGATTGAACAGATATCTCGGATTAGGTTGAAAGCCTCAATCTGATTCTGGATCACCACGTCGCACAGATAGCGAGGTTCCATTCCGCCTTTACCGTCTGGAACCATCTGATCGCAGAACTGCGCTGCTTCGTAGATGCTCCACTTGTCAATGTCAATTCCAAGCTCGCGCTGATCTAATCCGTATCTCTGATTGGTGATCAGGTCGTACAGAACCCAAGCGGGGTTGTTCGTCCACGCCTTTTTGAACAGGCCGTTCCAGGTTCCGTTATACTCTCGCAATTCTGGATCGTAGTTAACAGGAACGTTAATCAGCTTCCATTTCTTCTTGATGGAAATGTTCGGGATCTGGTTCGGGAAAAGCTCGCTATCGAACTCAACATAAACGAGACCAGTCAGCGGATAACGGAATTTCGCATCCACAACCTCGGCGTAACTTTGCAACCGGATCGCGTCAATAACTCGATCTGTTTTGCTGTCCTCAGTGATTCGAGACACGCGCAAAATCACTTGCTCGTTGAAGTCAGGCAAGTCAATTCGACGGCTCCTGTCGTAACCGCTTGACGTTTTACCAGTGATCGTATCTGTCAGGACTCGCTCAAAAGAGCCACCGTCTACAGCCATATCAACTGCGTACTGAACTGAAACGCCCACAAGGTCGCCGTTGGATTCCTGCTTAACGCCGCGAGGCATGAGAATCTTAACTCGGATCGCGGATAGGTTCTTGTTCGTCACCGCGATATTGAATGGCGTTGTGGTCGTAATGTCTCGCTGAACCGTGATTTCGCTTGCGGTATCGGTAAAGCCTTTAATGTACTCCTGCGTCTGCGTACCTGGTCGAAACTCAGCCGTAACACCTTCGTAATTCTTTGTGCCGTCTGCGTTCTCAACAGGAACGTTGTCAAGGAAAAGGTTTTTCAGTGAAAAGTCCGGGTCAACCTCTCCGTCTGAAACAGCCAGGAGGATTTTGATTTTGTTGATGGAGATCAGGTTATCTTCCATCTCTTTCGGGGTGTACGGCTTGGACGAACCCCCTTTACTTCCGCTTATCATAAAAACGCCCTCCGGTTTTAACAATTTGTGCTCTTTTAGGCTTGCATTATAGCAACCAAAGAAAAACCCCGCAATGCGGGGTTTCGTTTAAACTTTATCCTCTGCGTAACTGCCTGAACTCCAGATCGCTCCGCCGACCGTCCTCAACCCATAAGGGAGTGGAAGCGGGTAGCCAGCCGCCGTGGTATTCACTGCGCCGCCGAAAGCATAGGACGGCTTGTTTTCTGCGCTCCTGGCCTCAAGAGACATTCCGCCGCGCTGCGGTGAAATCATCTGCATCACGCCACCGAGAACCATAGCGCCGCCCATCATGAAAGCGGAGGATGCAAACGCACCCATAGCCGCCAGCGATGCACCGCCAGTAAAGAACGCTGTCGCCATAATCGCCGCGCCCAAAACAACCTGGAAAAGTCCGCCAGATTTAGAGCCTGTTGGGATCGGGATAATCCGAACCTCTTTAGCGCACCGCCAGGCTTTTTCGTTGTGCTGACCAACGTTAACGCCGTCAACAAAGATCGCGTAATGCATACGTGAACCAACTTCACTTTGCATATAGTCTTTAAAGCCCTCCAGACACGCAGAGAGCGCACGAATAGCTTCGGGGTACGAATCCACGGCTAGCTCGTGAAAAACGCCGAAGCGACGCCCCAGCGAGCCAGAAAGCTTGATTGTCTTTAGTGTCTGCATCATTTCATTAGCTCCTTATGTCGACACACCATTACCGTATGTTCCTGATACCATCCAGAGTAGATATCGGATCTGGATAGCTTGCCGAAAGCATGGTGTAAAATCTGGTTGTTTCCGGTGTAGATTCCGGCGTGGTTCCATACTGGCGCTTGCAACTGCATGATTACCATATCGCCTGGCTCTGGATCTTTACCTGTTGGAATGAAACCCTCTTTCAGATAGTTTTCCTGGTAAAGGTTTTCTCCGTGCTCCGGCTTCCACCATTCGTAAGGTTTTCTGAAGTCATTCAGTGTCACGCCTTGTTCCTTGTGCCACGCCATGATAAGCCCCCAGCAATCATAGGAGCCAAGCGCCCACGGTCGACCAATCAGAGGACGAGTAGCAGGTTCAACCATCCTCATATCACCTTCCGGCAACGAAACGATAATCCATGTTACGCCGGATTCGTCACACATACAGGTGTCGTGTGCGCTCGGTAGCGTGGTTGCGCCGTCTCCCGTGTGGCTGTGAACAATGGCGATTATTTCAGCGTCGCCGTCCAGCAGTTCTGCGTACTGGATCGCGTCCATCTGGAAGTGTTTCTCCGGCTCCTTGTGAACGTTGTCGATCCGGTGATAGCGTTGAACTCGTGACTTTTGGGTAACAACCCCGCAACATTCAGCGGGGTAAACGTCCTGCGCGTGGCGCATGATTTCCAGTTTAATTTTTGCACTAATCATTGATAGCTCCTTAACAGTGATGCAACAGCACAGCCGCCAAAATCCAATTCATTACCATCACCGAAACGGATATTGCAGGCCGTAACAGTTCCGGCGCAGTAATCTTGGCTTGGATCGGTGACGGGGTTATTGTCCTTATCGAACATTCGCGTTCCGTTGTAGCCGCAGCCTTTACCGCTTCTGTACCATCCACGCTGCGCCCAATAGCAAACGCTTTGAGTGATGCGCGGCGGAATCATGATCCCATCCATATCATATGGTGATGTCAGTTCGAATCGCGCAACACTTTGGTTGCAATAGCTTGGTCGCTCGACGTAATAAACCAGCTTGCGATAAGCGCCGTCCTTAATGCTGCCGTCCGGCTGAATTAGCTCCTTAGGTGTAATCCAGATCGTGACCTTGGCTTGCATCATTCCGTTATAGGAACGGATAAGCGCCGAAACCTGGCTGTCAACGTTCGACAGCGTTAATTGTGGTTTCCCTGCCTTGCCGTCACTGGTGAAGCTAATCCCTGTGATGCCGAAAGGTCGCGCCCCGTATGCCTCGCCCTGGAACATGATCTCCTTTGGTGGCAAGGTTCCGCTCTCTACGGCTTTCATGATTTCCTCTGGCGTGTATTGCACGTTCTCGTTGTGGAACCTGTAAACCTGTGCTCCAAATTTCGTGCCGTCAACCTCTACCAGCGTTACGATCTCGCCAGGGTAAAGGCTCTGCAAGCAGTTTTCAAATTCTTCTTTTCCGGTAGCCATTCTGCCCTCCTATTCTGTTGGTTGCCTATTGTAACACCAATAAAAAAGCCGCACAAAGGCGGCTTTGAATTACGTCATGCTTGTAAACTGCTCTACAAAAGTTGCGCTTACTTCCTGAACGGTTGCCGAGATCGGCTTGGCTGCAATCGTGCCGGACTTGACACGGAACAACCCAGCGCTTCCCTCTGGCGTTATCCAGGCGAACGGCTTTATCAGGTGCGATCGCATGAACGCAAGAACATCCTTGTAATCCGTTCCGGCGTACATGATCGAATAGCTCCGCTTAGCTGTGTTGAACCCTGAGGATGCTACCTGCGTATAACCATTCCCAAACACCACTTCACGAACAGAATCTTCTGTTGTAAGGCTCCCGCCCCCTCCTTGGGTTTGGGTACACCATTTAAACATTTCAAGTTTAGCCAAGATTACCTCCTTTCCATCACGAAATTGTAGATGCTGCCGCCCTGCCCCATTTCTCGCTTGAGCAACTCAGTAACCATCATGCGGACGCCAGTTTCGAGACCTTTTGGATCGCTACCGTTGTTCACGTCAACATTAATGTCACCGAACGAGAAAGCAGTTCCAACGCCACCAGAACCGGAACGGCTGTAACCAGAACCGCCGACGCTGCCGCCGTTAGCATATCCTCGCATTAAGCGGTAAAGATTGCGAGCGCCGATTCTCTGCGTTGCCTCCTTGGTGAAAACGAACTCGCCCTTGTGAACCACTCCGGCTGGTTCGTACTTCGCCCCATCTCCGGTATATCCGCCGCTTGCGAACCCAGCGCCTTTCATTAAGCTGCCAAGCGTCCAAGTTTGGCCTCCCATCAATCCAGACAACGCATTGAAGATAACCATTTTACTGATCATCTGAACAATCATCTTAATGATGCTGCTCGCGAAATCAGTGAAATTGGCCTTGCCAGTTGTCAGGAAGTCGGTCATTTGGCTGGTAAGACCGTTCAGCGCAGCGCTGGAAATTTCCTGCACATTGCCGTACATGTCCGTTGCATCCCTTGCGTATTCGTTCCAGGCGTTTTTAGCACCAGCAAGCCAGTTGCCCCGTAACGCATCCTCTTTCTGGTAATACTCGGTCTGCTTCTTGATCATTTCCTGATAAACCGGATCATCAACCGAGCCACCCTTAGCAAGATAGTTGGATCGGATTTTATTCAACTCCTGCGCTCGCTGAATCTCCTCCTCGGTCATGCCCTTCTGTTTCATGTCAAGAATTTCGATCGCGTCCGTAGTCTGCCGGATGAAGTCAACAGAGTTTTGATAAAGCTTGTTGCTTCGCTCCTGTAGGACAATCTGATCGCCAATCTCCGCTTTCTGGCGTTGCAGTTCAACAACCGCTTTCTGCTCTGCGAGTAACTTTTTCTCGCCGTCGCTTAGCGTTCGCTGACTCTGCGCTTTCTCCAGGATCTCGATCTGCTTCTCGGTGCTCCATAAAGCGCGGCGCTGGTTTGAGATCACGTCGTTAATCGTGCGATGCTCTTTCAGCGTTTCAAGCTGCGCCTGTAGAACATAAAGCTCCTTGTCAAGCTGCTCTGTTGGGCTTCTTACAATGCCGCCCTGCTTCTTGGTTCGGTCTTTCTTGTTCTCCAGCTTTTGCAGTTCTTCAAGCTCTTTTTTTCGAATCGCTACGTTCTCAGCCGCTTTCTTTTTAAGCGCTTCATCGGATGATGCTGCAACGTATTTCTGATCCTCAATCGCCTTGTTTAGCGCTTCCTGAGCCGCTCGGACTCGGTTCAAGGAAAGGTTCTGCTTGTCGATTTCTCCGGCTCGCTTGGCAAAATCAATGTTGCTGTCCTTAACGATCTTGCTGATATCGGCGTATTGCTGCTTGGCGAAAACAAGAGCCTTGTTGATAAACCCAAGCTCTTTATCAGCCAGCGAGCCACCGCCGCCGCCAGTTGGTGAAATGTACTGGCGTTTCTTTTTGAGAACTTCGAACCATGAATCACCAAGTTCAAGAACCTTATTCATGTGATCAGCGATCTCGTTGTTCAGGCTTACGAAACTTGACGCGCTCTTGTAGTCCTCTACCTTCTGCCGCGCTTCGTCGTAGCTGTACCCGACATTCACAAGCTTCTCGATCGCTTCCTGTGCGCCGTCCTTGGTGGTAATGTACGCCTTGGAAATTTCTTCCGCGCTCTTGCCGGATGCGTCAGCCAGCGCCTGGATTCCGAGAGCGATCTTATCAGCGAACTCACCAGAAAGCCCCGTTGTGTCCTGAACGGTTTGCTTGATTTCCTCAAGCGCTTTCTCAGCCGTGTATGTTTTGTAAGCAAGGATGCCGATAGTACCCGTCAGCGCAGCAAGGCCAACATTAAACGGAGTGATGAACGTAGCCAGCGCTTTAAACATCGGAACCAAGCCGCCGAACGAGTCCTTAATCTGTCCGCCCTGCTGGATTGCCACTAACCAGATCGGCATGCCGCCAGCAAGTGAAGTTGCAACGTCGGTGATCTGCGCTGGTAGCAACCTCATCGCCTGTCGATACTGCCCCATGGAAACACCAAGCTTACTCGCGGCTTGCTCTTGCTCGCGCATCTGAGCGATAAACGGAGCCGCCTGTGAAGTCACGCCAAGTTGCGCGGCTTTCATTTCTAAAAGCTCGGACTGTGTTTTCCCAGCCGCAGCCGCTTGTGCTTCAAGCGCAGCAATGAATTTCTGAGCCTCCGCCGCTGCCTTGGCTTTCTGCCTTGATTCCTCAAGCGCCGCTCGCCCTTCCTCGGTTAAAGCCTTTCTGTTCATCGCTAGCTTGTTGCTTTGAGTTTCAAGCATTTCGCTCAACTGGAAAAAAGTCTCGTCAGGAACAACGCCTTTCTTCCACAGCTTATCGAGACCAGCCGCAGCAACTTTCAAGCGTTCCATTTTCGTTGCAGTCGGATCAATCGCCGCCTGTACGCTCTGGAACTCTTTTCTCTGTTTCGTTAATTCGTTAGCCAGTTCACGCGCTCGCTGTTTGGCAACAACTTCCTCATTAACGAAAGATTCAATTCCGTCAGCGGCGCTCTCGGATGCCGCCTTGAAATCCTTTAGCGATTTGATCGCGTTGTTTACTTGCTCGACGTTAACGCCAAGCGTTAAGCCAGCATATTGTTCAGCCATAATCTAACCTCCAGAAACGAAAAGAGCGCCAATCGGCGCTCGTTTATTTTCCTGCATTAATCATTTCGAGCGCTTTGCTTTCCATGATCCGCAAGTCATTTAACGCCATTTCCCGATCTTCAACCTTGTATATGTCAAAGAGCATCGGTAGGACGTTGTAGTCGAAACCATACGCGCCGCCACCCGCCGATCTCCATTGCGTCTGCATAGCGCAGAAGATATCCCATGATTGCATCATGGTTTCATCAAATATCACCTCTGGCGGCTCCTCGTCCTCATAATCGGATCGTGTAAGCCCTACAGCCTCAAGTTCTGCGTCCGTTGGTGGCTTTTGATAAAACAGGTAAACGGCGCGTTTTAGTTTTTTACTCGCTGACCAGCCAGCGCGGAAAGATAAGCACCAGTCAGTGCAAGCGCAGCGCCTGGATAGAACTCTACAAGAGTCTTTGCATTCTCCTGGTTAAATTCTTCCTCCAGGTTCCATCCTGTAGCCAGCTTCATGATGAAGTCTGAATCTGTGACGATGTTTTCAGATTCGTAAAGCTCCTGCACCTCTTTAGCTTTCAGGTGTCGAACGGTGAAAGTGATTTCGCCCTCGTCGCCATTAGGCATGGTGAAAGTTACCGGAAGTTTAAAGTCTGGAAGTGGTGCAAGCGTCAGTTTCATCTTTGCCATTGCTGTTTCTCCTAAATAGCACTTTTTGTTAAAAGTGTTGTGAGTTGATTTGATAGAGTGATTTTACAGGAATAAAAAAAGAGGGGCAAGCGCCCCTCTGTGATTACTGCTGATTTGCTGGTAGGAAGGTGTAGCGACCTTTCAGAGAACAGGAAAGGGAAACAGTTTCCATTTCGTTAACCGCAGTCTGCGGGATCTCGTTAAAGGAAAGCACACCAGCCCAGCAACGCATTTCTTTCGCTTTCGGTACGTACATGCGCATCGCGGTTACTTCGCCTGATTCGTCAGCGGCGCGTAACAGCGGATAAATAGCGTTGTCGTATTCGTGCGCGAAAGTGTAGGTCAGCGAAACCGCGCTCTTATAGGTTGGTAACTGCTGCTCCTGGTCGTCGGACAAGCACTGGTAAGTGTAATACTGTTGCTCGCCGCCGTCCTGCGCAAGATCCTGAACGCATGGGATCTCAGTCCATGCCCCAATCTTGGCAATGGTTGCGGTTGCGCCCTCAGGGAAAACGTTAGGATCGGTTGTGTCGATGCCCTCTGCGGTAATCTTCGTGTCCTCGCTCGCTTTAACTCGCAGTACGCGATCAACAAGCTTACCCCATGAGGAAGATGTTACGATAAAGTAACTGCCAACAGCAAACTCAGCGCCGCCTGAGGCAACGGTGAACTCTGGATTCTCTGACTTTGAAACGGCGGTTGCTTGAACTTCATCGCCGCGATTTGATTCAACAAAAATCTGTGATCCGTTTGGAAGATGCATAAATTATTCTCCTCTTGTGTCTACTCGAACAACAAACCGGATCGGAACAATCCAGCCTGTCTCTGATTTCTGGACGGGGCGAACAGCCGCGCCCTCATAAATATAACCTACGTCAAGCATTTTACCATCTTTGAAGAAATCAGCAATCTCTTTCGCCAGTAACCGCGCCTTGTCTGTTCCGGTGCCAGGTGCGAAAACAACGTTGACCTGAACCATCCCAAGATAAGACACACATTTACGATCCAGAGATAGCCGAAGCGGTTCTGACTCTACGTAGTGGAAAGCGAGCCACATTGAACCATCGCCAGGCGGAACGAAGTCAACGTTCTCGTAAGCGATAGGATATCTGCCCTCGTACTCGACAGCCAGCGCCTTTCGCGCCGATAGCATTAGATCATAATCCATTTAAAGCCCTCGATTTTCTGATTGCCTCCGCCATGTAAGATCTCAGACGCAAGGCGACAATCCCAACAACGCCGTTTGGCGCTTGCTTTGAATGACCGTATTCAAGCGCGTTAGCGTAGATTAGCATGTTTGAGAAGTGAACAGAAGTAACCGCCGCTCCGCGCCGGAACATCCCGTTTATAACGTTCTCGCCAGCCGCGATGGTTTTGTTTCCGGCCTTGTCGTAGTTGTTTAGCGCGTGGAGCGGGATCTTGTTTAGCGTCACCTGCCAGTTGCCACGGAATCGACCAGTATCAACAGGCGAACCCATAACGAGCGCCTTGTGAACCTCTCGACACATTTCTTCCACAGCAAATTCAAGACCCTTTTCCGCAGACGCGATCCACTTATCTATTGAGGCGGTAAACTCTCGGATTGAGTAGTTAGCCATGAACCGCAACCCTCCGCATGATAGGACGGTAAGCAACAGTGACATTCGTTTGCCTGATTGGTCTTGCTTCTACGACAACAAAAAGCTCACCGTCAATCTCAATTTTATAGCCATTCTTGATCTCAATGTCAGAGTTGAAAACGCCAAGCTTATCTGTCACTCGAATAGTTTCACCGTCAACCTCTCGGACGCGAGGCGATCTTACAAGCCCTTTGATGTATGTCGATTCCTCAGGCTTTTGAACCTCAACGCCTCCAACAATCTCAACGCTGCCCTGTTGCGTAATGCAGCGAAACATTCCGCTGCTGTCACTGAAAAAGCCTATAGCGGCCTTTGCCATTCTTGAAACGTTCTGGTAATTCATCCTCTGCACCTCCGACGCAAACCACTGATAAGACCGAACCCGCCGCCATATTTGCGGTTTAGTGTTTCGTACATTTTACCCCAAGGTGTCTGTCTGATCTGCTTCTCGCTTGAGTCGGAAGCTGACACGCGATCGAACGTCTGCGAGAACTCACCGTTCAGAGAGAATGAAGATACTCGCTGTGAATAACTATCAACTCCGTCACCTTCCTGCTTCATTGCTCCGTCAAGAGTCATGAGGTGGAGCGTATACAGCGCCAGCGCTTTATTGTATGAGGATTTAAACCTCTTAGGGCAAACCATTTCGCGAGCAAGTTCAATCCATGCCTCTATCAGCATGGGATCTACTTGTTTCATTGGTGGCGCTAACCTTGTGATTTCTTCAAGAATTTCATCGTTCATTCTGTTACCTCCAGATACTAAAAGAGGCGCATTAAGCGCCTCGTTTGTTAGAACTCGCCGCCGTTCTCTAATTCGGCTTTGGTTTTACCTTCTGTTGGATCTTTGCGTCGTTTTTTACTGTCCTTCTCTTTGATTTCATTGTTCAGCTTGGAATTGTCTTTTACTTCCAGCTTGCCTTTTGAGATCAGGTAAACAATGCCGTCTTTCTCCAGATCTTCGGATTTCAGTTCAAATTCTGCGCCTGGAAGATAGCTTTCGCCTTTCCAAACGATAACGCAAACGCCAGTGTTAACTACGGTGAAGGTGTCTTTTTTAGCCATTGTATTTTCTCCATAAAAAAAAGGGGAACATCAAGTTCCCCTATGGTATTACACGCCAGTGATCTTTACAAGAGTCAGAGGGCGATAAATTGTCAGGCCAGTGCATTTAGAGGTGCAAGGAACCTTGAAATGCAGGTCTTTTGGCTGAGCCGGAAGCATGTTAAACGCTTCTGGAATCTCGATTGACATGTTCATCGGATCTTTCTCATAGACCAAGACCGCTTTCTTGCCAGTGCCGTCAATATCTTCCAGTTCCGCGATCGCTTCAATGGTGATTCCGGCGTTCTGCTTCTGGAAGTAATCCAGGTAGCTCTCGGTTGTCTCCGGCATGCGAACCATCAGAACTTTTCGCATTGATGGAGGAATCAGAATGTGGGTAGCGCGGTGCTGTCCGTTGGTCTGAGTCTCCAGTTTTTCCAGCGCGGTTTCCAGGTCAAGTTGTGCCGCTTCTGGTCGCTTGGTGTCACCATCAAGCCATTTCTGATCTGCAACAATCTCGGTAATGTTCGGATGCTCAAACACGCTAACGATTTTGTGCGGCTTGGAGCCTTTGAACACCAGACGGTTGACAAGCTGATCGTGTGCCAGTTGCGCGGCGTTAGCCTTGCGAGTTGACAGAGACTTGCCAGTACGCTGACCCGCTTTGATTTCGTCAATGGAAATCAGGAAAGCGTTACCCAGGCGGAACACCTTGCCAAATTCGCTGGACATCAGCGCGTCTACGGTTGGCAGGTCGTCGGTATAGTCAGCGATAATCTGAGCCAAACCAACTTTATCAAAGGTCTGATACTCAAAGGTCTTGTCCGTGTCCGACAGTTCGTTAGTAACAGGGAACACTCGCAGCGCGGAGCCTACCGGATATTCTTTCTCGTAGGCGGCGGACTTGATCTTGTGTAGCTCCTGAGCCGTCCAGATACCAGCGGTTGTCGCGTCTGCTTTTTCGCCTCGCGCCATTAAGTGGGAGGCGATAACGTTAGATTCGTATTCATCGTATTTCTTGGTGGTCATATTAAACTCCTTTAAAAGGCCATTGATAAACAACAGCCTCATGATAGCACTTTTTGTTAAAACAGCAACAGTTTTTTGTGTTATAGCGCAGTAAACACAAACGGAACGGAAGCTTGAACGCCTGAGCCGTCGTTAGCCGTCCAGTTCAGGAAAACTTCACCGCTCATTCCTGGCTTGCAAGCCAACATACAGCTTGAATCATCGCGAGGCGTTACGGTTGCGATCACCTCCTGACCAGAGATCTCTGTTGCGTTGTCAACTGACCAAGTTCCGGTTTTGTCGTCTGCGTCTGCTGGCGCAACGTCAACGGTTGCAATAATAACCTTCTCGTTAGATTGTGGGCTTGGAAGGTTAAGGTCGATATCAGCGCCGCGAACAAGCTTTTCACCGCCAGCCGCGATATATGGCGCATCTTGCAAGATCTGAACTTCGACAATATAGAACAGGCTGTTCCATTTCTGCCAGCCTCCGGTGTAAGTCCACCCTGAAATCTCTTGACCTTGAGAGTTAGCGAATCCGTCAGCGCCAACTTTTACAGGTTGCCCGAAGGTAGGCTGACTGTCGATTGTCTCAGTGAGAACCCAGGCGCGACCATGCGAGATAACGTTAATTGGTTCCCCTGACGGGTAAGCCATATAACCTTCGTCGTCCAAGAACGTTTGCATGTTGGTTCTCATAGCTACGCCATAAGCCAAGCTCCGCGCCGTAAATTTGTCAGTGATCTCTTTGTACTGTCCATCGTAAACAGATTTTACCGTTACGATCTTGCCGCAAAGAACGCTCGCCGTTTCATCAGAAACAAAACAAGCACCGTCAATGTTATATTCGCTTGAGTCGCCAAGTGAACCAGGGCATTGCACCCCCATCAAGTTACCGTAATCTGCCATTAAATTTTCTCCAATAAAAAAGGCTCCAAAAGGAGCCTTTAGATTAGCAATTAATTAGACTTGGTGCAACTGAACCTCTGCAAGATACAGGTCGCCAAACTTGGTAAAGCCTCCGGCGTAAGTCCAGCCAGTTACGATCGCACCAGCGTTTAACACTTTACCGTCAGTGTCCAGCTTAACAGGAGCGCCGAACGTCTGCGCTGCATCGTCTTTGGTGATCATCCAAACGCGACCAGCGGACATAACGTTAAGGCCACCTCCAGCTTCGTAGATCATTTCACCGTTTTTAGAGGTGGTCTGGAAGTGCGAGCGGATAGCTACACCATAAGGAACCTTGCCCTCTGCCATTGGTTCAATGACCTTGTGACCGTTCAGAGGTTCAACGGATTTAACCGCCACGGCAACGCCGACAAGAATGTCAACATCACCGTCAAGAACGCAAGCGCCGTCGATGTTATACTTCGCGGTGTCGGAAACCTGACCAGGAAGCGCAGCCGCCATAGTGGAGGTGTAATAAGTAGGAATCGCCATTTTCGTTTCTCCTTAGTTCAATTTGTTCAGACGGGCGTTAGGATTCAGAACTTTATCCTCTGCGTCCGCTTTTTCGTTTTTCTCTGCGTCGCCTTTTACAGCTTTACGCTGTGCTGCCATTTTATCAGAGTTTTTCGCCAGATCAAACGCTGCTTCAATGTAAGCGTCGGTTTTTTCTGAAACGTCGCTTCCTGTGACTTCTTTAACGTATGCGATCTTGATGCCTTTCGCGTCCAGACCGTCACACTTCACGCCAGCTTCGCCAGCAATAGCAACCAGTTCGGCGTGGGCTTCTGCGTCAGCCTTGGCTTTCGCAACAGCTTCCTCGATCTGAGTAGGGATTGAGTCAACCTTAGCTTTCAGAGAGTCGCGCTCTGCTTCCAGTGCGTCAGCCTTTGCTTTCTGCTCGTCCGCTGCGGTTGCGATCGCGGTGATGTGGTCAGCCACTTCTTTTGGAATGTCGAACTCTTTTGCGCCGTCAAGCTTGATTTTTACAGTCATGATTTCATCCTCTTTGTTAATTGAAACGATATCATCATACGGAAATTCCTGTTCGCTATCAAGGTTTAATTTTGCAACGCCAGCGCGACCACGGAACACCATTGCGATATGGTTTACGCTGATATTCGTTTGCACAGCGTCGAACCGTACCCAATCGTCAGAATCAGCTTTCCAGCCCTCCGGCATATCTTCATCAAAGAAGTATTCACCTGTTGCGTTGTTACCCCAGCCTGGACGGTCAATATCAACGGAAGTGTAACCAACAGAAAGCTCTGGAGTGATCTTGTTCTTTGCGTTCTGGATCGCTCGCTTGTCGTAAATGCTTAGCGGAACCTCTACCCCGATCCCGTTCGGAATACCAGCGCCAGCGCAAGCACCAACAACAACCTCTTTTGCATTGTCAGGCGTTACCGTCACATGACCGATTGTGATCGGCTTGCCGGAAAAAGTAGCCAGGCTGTCAGCCTTGAAAACCTCGGAGGCGGGGCGAAATTCCCGACGCTCACCAAAAGGAGTCTGATAAACCTGTAAGCCAATTCTGGCTACGATCGGGCGGTCAACCAGAAACCCGTTTTCGTCAATCTTCGCCTTGAACTGAACGCTATCAAATCGTTGTACTTTCTTCATTATTTGCCCTCTTAAATTTCGGTATAGCCCAACATCTACAGCCGTACTCCTCGCCAGGGAATACGTGAATTTCGTTTAATGATATCTCTTTACCTTCCCATTGTACATGCTTTAGGCGCTCGCGCTCGTCCATAACTCCACGCCAGATATAGGAGTCAACCCCAGCGTCATAAAGCCTCTGCCTCATGAGTCGACTATTCCAGGAACCAACGATTCCGGTTGCTCGGTTGCCAGCCCAGGAGGAGTAAACCGCGAAACGCTTTTCCGCGATCTCATTTACCTGAGCGGTTTTCTTTCCGGTAAAGTTCGCCTGTCTGATATTGCTTGACCAATCGTTAATGATGTTGGTGAAAAGCTTGTCATAGGCTCCGGCGCTCATGTTGTACCATTCTCCGTAAAGCGTCCTATACCATTCTTCATCCTGGTTAGCGCCGTACAGGATCAGAAGAATCACCGCTTGGTTGTCAGCGCCGCCAGCGGATTTCGCCACCTTTACCCACTGCTTGGAGTTGAACTTGTACACCTCCGCAGCAATGGAGGGAAGCAAACCAATCAGGGATAACGCGAGGTTTTTCGCGAACTCAGTGATTTCTTCCTCCGCCGTGCTGATTTCCTGATCTGTAGCGTCGAACTTCATTGATCGCGTTTTTCCGCGCATGAATACCACGAGATCCCTTACAGCCTCCTTTAAGGAGCGGCTAAGCCGCCGCTCCGTAGCTTCGGGAAATCGCCATTGCTTAACGATTCCTTTTACCTTCATTGTTGATCACCCTCCGTTCCTGGTTCCGGTTCCGGCTCTGTTTCCGGTAGCTTGATTTTGTCAGTGTCCTTTAATTTCAGGCTTGGCGCAATAGCTCGCAGCGTGTCGCGACCTTCTTCAACGTCCATAAACTGACCCTCAATAGCCGTATTGATTGACTCAATATTTTTGTTCAGGATTTCAGCTTGGTCTTTGTCGCTAGGAACAGTAAGCGGATCGAACGTAATAGACCACTCTGTTTCCGTGATCAGGAACGGGAGCAAGAACTCAAGGATCGGTTTATAGTCCTCTTTCCGCTTGCGTTCAATAAGCTTGTGATAAGTCTCAAGCGCTGTGTTCTGGCTTGCACTAACACCGCCTGTGTTTTTGTTTTTCAGGACGATTTCATGAATACCAGTTAACGAAACAATGCGATCCATTTTCTTATCAAGGAACGTGTCTACGCCGGAAATATCGGAGTTTAGAACCTCGTATTCTTCATCGTTCGCATCAATGCCGATCGCTCGACCAACGCCGCTCTCGTCGTCAACCTGAGCCAGGCGCAGACGCGCAGCGGAAACCCCTTCCTCGTCGTCGCACAGATCAGCAAGCCCTCGCGCTTTCCAGACCGCCTGTTGCTTGCGGCGCAGTAGTTGAGTTGCCAGTTCTTCGCAATAGTTGTAGTCAATAATCGCCTCGACAAGTCGCTTGTTGAGAATCGACGCTCCCCAACCGTCATTCCTCCGGCGCTGCTCGTTTGGCAAACGCTCACCGTCAATGATGCAGATTCGCGAGTAGTGAACGTAATAATCAGGGATGTCGCTACCAGGCGAAATCTTGTAAATCAAAGGCTCGCCGTAACGGACGCTCCGCGCGTTCGTCTCTCGCTTTTCGATCGTAACCTGGTATCGGTCATATACCCTGATATCCTCCAGCGGTGCGCCTGGCTTTACTGGCGATTTCAGCATGCGCCCATCTTGCACGATTGCCACGATTGCGGAGCCGCCGAACAAGCGCGACCAACAAAGAGCGTCGATAATCTTTGCGTTCAGTCGCTTTTCATCCCACAGCGAGCGGAGCGCGGCTTCGTCCTGCACACCGTCAACATTAAAGCCTGGTGTCACCATGTCCTCAGGGATAACGTCAATGATTTTTTTTGCCATGCCGTCATTCTCATAGAATGAGGCGAGAGTTTGGTTTAGTGCGCCCTGCATATAAAACGGCTGCGCAACCTTATCCCCCTTAAAGATCTCGTTGTAGCCGTCGTACTTAACGAGTTTTGTTTTATCACTCATAGTCTGATCTCCAATAATAAAAAAGGCTGGAAAAGTCCAGCCTTTATTGTACATGGTTTTAGCAATTCGTGCTATTTCTTCCTCAGACCTGCAAGCTTTTTCATTCTTGCAACCGGATCGTCTGCCAGGTTCATTTCGACGTTAACCGCATCAACGATGTTATCAACAATATCGTCGTTTGGGTGCGAGTCGTCGAACGTGAACGCCGCCACCTCTGCCAGGATCTCGTTTAGCATTGGGTGACTATCCGGCAACGCCACGCGCCCCGCCCTCATTACTGGCGCTGCATCCATCGCACGAGTAACCTTGTCCGTGTTTCGCTGTACGGGGTTAATGTCGATAGGCAAGCTCTTTTTCGCCCCCTGAATCAGACCAGTACCGCTCGCCTTGTCCTCTATGTGGATTCGCCGCAGTGTTCCGCACTCCTTGTTTCGCTTCCAGCATTGGTTAACAAACGCCTTGAAATTGGTTTCAAGTTCCGGCGCTTCCCATTTCCCGCGAATACCATCAATGAAGTAAACGCGATCCTTGAACATGCCCCAATAGCAGAAAACGGAGTAGTCGTTTAGCTCACCTGCTTTCTGAGCGGTATCGCCAGTAATGAACGTGTATTCAAAACGCTCCGGTTTTGGCAATGTGCATTTTTCGCCGCTGCCGTAATACTGGAACCAATCCACCTTAAACACGTTGCCGCCAAGTGCGATCGGCTGCTGCTGGTATTGCGAGGCGAACGTGTACGGATCAGCTTCACGCAGCGCAAGAAGCTCTTTCGCACTTTCCTTTGCAGGCCAGAACGAGTAATGAGCTACGCCGTCGATATAAACTGGCTCGCTACTCAGAACATCGCGATCGAACTCAGGCTTTAACCAATCAGGAAGCGTGTCTCTGTATTCTTTCGTGACCAGCGCCGGAATGCTCACAACTTTAAACTCAATGCCGCCCATTTTGCCGCTCGTCATGAACCACGTCGAATCGTTGACGTGTAGGCGCTGCTGAACCATCAAGATTGGCGTTGTGTCCTTCATTCGACGAGAGCGGACTGTGTTCTTTAGGCGCGTGTGTATCGCCTCGCGGCGAACCTTAGAAAACATGTCGTCCGGCTTATCTGGATCGTCAAGTACCAACATCCCTGTAAACCCTTCGTCCATGTAGCCGCCACGCAAGCCCGTTACCTGTCCGCCGATGGAGCGAGAGTTTACTTGCAACCTTACCTTGCCGTTGCCGTCGTTTACAATCAGGTCTTTGGCGCTAGCTTTCGCCAGCTTGCCAGGCCATAATTCCTGCCACTCTGGAGATCCGATAATTTCCTTGATCCTGTTGCTGTTCTGCTGAACAAGGCCGTCAGAGAACGAGAGGTTCAGGTTTCTAACCTTCCGGCTTTTCAGCGACGCATAAGGCGACATATGGATCGAAAAGATTTCCGTCTTACCTGAACCTGGCGTGATGTTGAAGATCACGTTCTGAGACTCGCCGGAAATGATTTTCTCCACCTCGCTACACAGGTAGCTGAAATGCCAGTTGCCAAGGAAGCGCTGCCCCTGCAAAATAGGGAACCAGATGCGGATCATCTTTTCGAAAGAGTGCTCACTCATTTCTTTTATTGCGCGCTTGTGCGCTGGCGTTAAGTCCTCCCAAATAATCATTTACTTGGCTCCTTAAATCATATCCAAAATATCTTTGACCGCTTCGCGCACTTCCTCGGCGTTAACGTCATTGATCGCGGCGCTCGCGTCTGCATTCGCTGTTACGTTGATGCTTGCTGGCTGGTCAACACCAATATCTTTGGCGATGAATGCGGCGTTGACAACGCCATTAGCGGCAAGCTGGAATTTCTGCTCGTAAATCACTGATTCAATGAACTCCATCACCTCAGCGAAACCAGGCTCTTTCTTCCATTTTTCCATTGCGCATCGCGACCAGTTGCAGAACAGGCGCAAGCCGTTGAACGTGAAGATTCTCGGCTTGTTGATTACGTCCTGATAGGTCTGCCCCTGGAACGACGATGTTTCAGCGGACTTGATCGCATTTTCCTCCGCCCATTCGAAGTATTTGACGGCAAGGTTAAACACCTGCTCCGGCGTGTATCGGTGCTGCTTGGTCAGCGTGGCAATGTCGCCGTATTGCTTGTTGTATAGCTTCTTGAAATTGTATGCCGTGTGCGGCTGTCGCTTTTCTTCTCTGCTCATGGTTAAACCTCCTATCGTTGGAGGCCAATTATAACAGGCACAAAAAAACCCCGCAATGCGGGGTTTCTGTTAGTCCAGATACTTGACTGTTTTGTTTCCGGTTCGGTATTCCTCTTGAATACCTGCGTGAATCTTGGCGGCTACGCTCAAATACTTACCGCGAACCTTCCAGACCTTTTCTTTTTCGCTCCACATTGCGGAGGCGAACCAGCCCTTTTTAATTGCGAACTTCTGCGCCATAGTGCCGAGGATGAAGATCAGAGCAAAAGCGATAAAGAAACCGATAAATAAGCCAGTAATCATTCTAAACTCCTTGCATAGTTAATTGAAAATTGGTGCGTTTCTGGATTTGCACCGGATAGAACCTTTGCGCATTGAATCGCATCAACCATATTCTGCGCTTCAACTTCGCATTCAAAATCTTGCGTACAAGAACTGCACCGCCTACCCATTCGCCGGATGGTTAGCTTAACCTTCCACTTCATCGGGTTTATCCTCTTGGATCTTGATCATGAAGTCGTTAATCCGGCCTAACATCGCTTCGCCTTTCTTGAATCGCTTCTTGTATCGCGTCACCTCACCGCCTCGGTCAATGATAATCGTAACTTTCGCGGTTTCTTCTGGATATCGTTTCATTGCTTTCTCCTGTGAAAAGATCGGTGCGTCTTACGAATTAATCCGCCTTGCGGAAACCTTCTGCACACCGACGTTGTTGTGTAGCTCCGCGCTACTCGTTCGGCTGCTAGGCCGCTCTTTTGTTCACGGGGCTTAGGTTAACCAATCAGAGGCGTCACGTCAATCATTCTCGGTCAAAATTCTTTCCCCAGCGTCCGCGCAGATATCCGGCGAGCCAAATAAACTGCGTTTTGGTCAGGAGCGTCGCGACAGGCTGGTAATACTTGCAGATGATACCTGCGGCGATGCGATCGTATTTCTCGTCCTTCTGCTCAATGCGATCTGCGATCTCGTTTACGCAATCTTTTGCCGCGCGCTTAACGATGTTGAATTGTGCCTCGTCTAATCCGAACATTTTATAACCCTCTGCTAACCCACAAGTTGTACATTTCGAAATAATGCATTGCTGAATCTGTGTCGCCGCGCTCAAGTGATTCGTTTTGCTTCTCTGCGCACCACTGCGACGGTTTTTTATAGTCAGGCATACAATCACCCTCTTAAAATTAGCGCCCCTTAGAAAGCGTCTGAGGCGCTTTAAACACTATCAAATTTCGTTAAATTTTCCATCAAGGATGTTTCGGAGGTTGTTCAGTGTTTTCAACTTCCAGCTATCCCATTCCGCCGAACCTGGCTCGTAGTTTCGCGGCGAGCCTGGCGCGTCAGTTGTGAGATCATCAATCAAACAGGCTACCTCGTCAACAACAAGCTCTTTAATGTGCTCGCGCTCGGCGTACTCGGTTTCAATGTTTTCAATAGATTCAAACGCCTGAATCACTCCGCCTAAAGTTCGTTGTTGGTCTATCGCTTCGGCAAAATTATCCCAAATGGCGCGACGCTCTTTCTTGTTCTCGTTGGTTCCGATATGATAAGTATGAATGTAAATCATTCTTCAATCTCCATCGTTTCGTGTTTGCGTTTCCAATCTTCGATCGTCTTTTCTGTGTATCCGGCTTCATGCCGCCATGCTGCCAGGCTTGCCGCCTCCGTGCTGCGCGGTGAAATCTCGTTCTCAAGCTGGATGAACATTTCCCGCGCCACCTGCTTTTCGATCGCCATTAGGTCGATGGTATCGCCTAAGGTTCTCCATCCGAGGCACTCAAGCAGAGTTTTCGCTTGCTCGTCTGACAGGTTAATTGTGATCATTATTCATTCTCCACTCGGTCAAATTTAATCAGTGGCGCATTCTTCAACATAGCCACGTCTGGATCGTACTTATCAAAAGTCACCTCATAGCAGGTTCCGCAGTCGTCGATAACAAGCCCGTAACCAGTTTCCGTCGCTATAAGCTCGTACTGACAACCAGCCATAATAGCGCCATATGTGCGACGTGCTTCAAAGTAACTTTCCGTAAATACTGCCATTTTGTTTTCTCCTCAGTTCGTTTCGATGGGGTAACTATACCAGCCTACCCCATCGGCGTTTTAGCAATTCGTGCTATTTATCAGAGTTTTTGCATTTCCTTGAATGCGTCAGAGAAAATCTTCGCCTGGCGAGCCAGCGCAACCAACTGATCTGGATTTCGCGCCTCGGTGAAGATGTCATAAAGCCGATCAACAACCGCTTCCGCCGCAATGCAATCTCTCTTGTGCATTTCTGCGTACTTCTCCAGGTTCTTGATCTCGCGCTCGGTATATCGTTTACCGTTCACCATGATAGCCGCATCGCTTGTCACGGTAATATTGCCGCTGATAATCCCGTCTCCGATAACCGCATTCTGGATATATCCGCCCTTGCTTAGGTTCCGAATCGCTTGCGCCGCTGCGCGTTCCGCTGATTCCATCGCCTCTTGTGCGCTTGGGTAGTTCACCCTTACGAAACAACCGTCCTCAAGGCGTAGAGTTGGAGCGCCAACCGCAACGAAACACTGCTTGCCGTCGTCGTCGCGAACCTCGGCGCTCTTGCCGAACCATCCCAAAACCTCATACGATTTGAACTTGGTGAATTTGTAGCTGGAATCTTTACGGTTAACGCCCATTGCAATCACATATTCTTTTTTCATTCTACAATCTCCCATGATTTACCGTGTAAGTGAACTGAATGTTTAAGTTGGGTGAAAATCGGCGTTCCGCTTTCACCCTCGAATGTGTAGGTTCCTGCGTACCGTCCTGATTCGACCAGTTTTGCCTCGTAGACTTTACCTGGTGCAATCCACGGCGTTTCGTCGTGGTCAGTTCGGATCTTGATGTTCTTTACCATGCATCGATTTCCTCGTTAGCGTAGTCGTCGAAATCGTGCTGTGTCAGTGGAACACCTGCTTTCTGTGCGTCCTCGATCAGCTCAAGAAGTGAGTCCGGCATTAAAATAAAATCCTCCGGCGCATACATATTAGCCATTGTTCGCGCCCACTCGCGCAGTGAGTTGTAACCACAACGGCGAGCCGTGAAAGGCGTTACCAGGCTATCATCCCAGCCGCGAGCAAGTGCGGCGTTCTCGAATGCGTTTACCAAGTGCTTGCGAATAGTTGCCATTTTTATCTCCTCTGATTGGTTGCTTTGCTTCAATGAGGACACTTTAACAAATGCCCTCGCGGAAGTTTTAGCAATTCGTGCTATTTGATTGGGTTTTCGCTTTGACCTGCTAGCGCTTCCCTGATCCCCTGTTTTATGCCGTCGCTCTTTCCAGCCAACGCACCAGCCACAAAGAGAACCAAGCCGCCAACATCGTTTGTAAAGCCGTCAGTAAGGAAAGTACCAACCACTACCAGCAGAACACATAACAAGAATCTCAACATTAGAACACCCTCTGTGAATCAAACTTAATGCACTCAATTACATAGTCGCGCCACTTGTGCCAGCTATGGATTTCATCAAATACGTTCGGTACGCTCTTAAAGTCAATGCTAAGGAAGTGATCGAGTTTATACTCCCAATTCCCTGTAAGCCAGTTTCGTTTCTGAACGAAAACGTGATGCTCTGGCTTTCCGAACGTCACGCTATGCACGATCAAGATTCGATAGCGTGGCTTTAGCAGTCGGCTTATAACATCATTGCGCATTCAATAACTCCTCTTAACGCTGCGGCGGTTGCCAGGATTAACAGGCCGAACGTGACGGCCTGGTGAAAGTCAAACGGTTCTTTCGGATTGCCCGTATCTACTAAAAGCATGTTTCTATGATTTCCTCTGCCGTGTGTGTCGGATCTCCATCCACCAGCAGGAAATCATGTGTCTTGAGTCTGTAATGGTAGCCGTCCATGTTCAGATAATCGCGGCTGTCACCTTCGAATGTGTAACCGTCGCGGTGCAATCGGCAAATATGAACCTCGAACCCTGCGCCGATTATCGGCTTGATCTCGTCTTTAAATCCACCGTCAGTGATGATAACTGGATCGTCACACTCGCGAATCTGTTCAACCATGCGCCGCCCAAAATATTGGTTTCCGAACTGAGGCTTGATTACGTCCTCGCTAATCCAGATCATAAACCGCCGTGGGCTTTTACCGTTCAGGAAAGCTTGTGGCTTTTCTTTCTGCTCCCTGTCGCTGTACGCGTCCATGAACAGCTTGTAATAATGAGCGCCAAGCATCGCTCGTGCAATTTCGAACATCGGCTTCTTGAAGCTGCGCATACGGCAGAACCACGGCGCAATCATCGCAATGCGGTTCCCGATCGTGTCTTTACCTGCGCCTGGTGGTGCGTTAAGAATGATTACCTTTTCCATTATCGACCTGCCTTGTAGTTAGTTTGAAGCTGCTCCCAATCCATGCGTTTTGCGCTGCTACCGCGAGCCTGTGTTTTCTTGCGACGCTTGCGAGGCTCCCCAGCGAACTCCCCATTCTGGCGGCGGTCTTTCTTGGAAATGATTTTCTCGAAGTTACGCATTTTATTTCTCCTGTTTGCGTGGTTGCTTTCAATGAGGACACTGTAACAATGTCCTCGCGGAAAGTCTTTAGCAATTCGTGCTATTCAGTTTCTTTGCTGCTTTTCTCGCCATTTCGCGATAATCGCGGGAGGTGAGGCGCATCGGGTCGATAACGTGGCTTGCCACAAGTACGCCATCGCGTTTGATATCTTCGATCCAGTGGTCGTGGTTGTTGATTCGGTCTGCCGGACGTTGGATCATGCTGAAAAGCATTCGCACCGCACCGCTGTAACCAGGCTGGCAAGCGCCGCGCTCGTCACGGTACATAGCAATCTGCAAATGCCCGTTGTTAGCCACATGGAAAAGCTGGATCTGGCTACCGCCACGGCTTGATAAGGCATACATTGCATTGCGAGCTAATTTCATTTCGTTTTCCTCTTGATTGGTTGCTTTCAATAAGGCGGCTCGTGAACCGCCTTGCGGAAAGTCTTATGCTTCGAAGCTGCGGAGTAAAATCTTGTCGTCGCCCATGCGGTCAGCGGTGGTAAACCATGAGCCTAGAGCGTCATATTCGGCGGCTTGCTCTGCAAGAAAATCGATCTGGCTGCTGCTGAACTGGTAGACACAAACAGCCTCGCCAGTTGATGGTTTCACCAGGAAGAAGCTCTGCTCGCCGTCAGTGATGTCAGTAGCGGTGTAGATTTCGTATTTCATGTTGTCGTCCTCGTTTGTTGTCGATGGGGTTACTATACCGCAACCCAGATTTCGTGTTTTAGCAAAAAGTGCTATTTGTCGATCGCGCAAAGTAAAACAGGGTTAATCATGTCGTCGAATCGCGGCGATTTCGGATCGTTGTTCCAGTGGCAACCAGTTCCGTTGTTAGCCATTTCGACCAGGCGCCCCAATGCGTCCTTGCTGTACGTGACCACTGTATAATTCAGCCGAGCGTCAAACATGAACAGTGACAACTCGCCGTCAATCTTGTCAATTGCCTTGTAGATCTCAAATCGTTTCATTCTAACACCTCCAGGATTTCAGCTTCACCCCAGCCAACCATGAACGGGAGCGGATCGGCTCCGTCTGGAAGGTCGCCAACGTTGCCAGCAACGGAATCGTAACCGATGCGCAGCAGTTCACTCATTGGCACGTCCAGGTAACGCAGATTATCGCTATATTCACCAACAACCTCGATCGGGAATGTCAAGTGCTTCATGCCGTCGTAGCCGCCGTGATTTAGTAACAGTGCCTTTGCTTTCATTCTACAATCTCCCAATCTGCATGTGCGCAATCTTCGAATAGGCAATAAGAATAATCGCCTTTGTCGTTTTTGATTTCGAAACCGCCTGGATTGACGTGCGCACCAGGGAACACCTTTGATTCATCACCCTCTTTCGAAACCACGTCGTAAATCTTACCGTCTGTCAGGTATCCTCGACGGGCTTTCAGAATGCAGCGTACTTTCATGTTTAACTCCTTCGTTGTTGGTATGGGTGCATTATAGCGCCCCTCTCGGAGCGCGTTTTAGCAATTCGTGCTATTCCGACATAATATGGATGCAAACAAAATCTTTTGTATGTGCGCTTACAAACGCTGTACGCACTTGTGGGATGCGCTGAATTTCCTTTAGTGTTTCTATCACATTGCCCTTAAAACCGTGTAGGCGTACCGTTCTGTGCGTTTTTGGCGGCATTCCTTCTACCATCTCTTGTGCTGTCATTTCTTAATCCTCTCACATTTAACTTCTGGCTCATTTTCATACGGAAG
>OQVT01000082.1_pt1 | contig 36474 bp, 28 predicted proteins | sample 1691561 | NCBI WGS metagenome assembly OQVT01 (sample SAMN03418260, study PRJEB22391) | human gut metagenome | biome: human-gut; feature: organic feature; material: feces | host: Homo sapiens | place: Tanzania | collected 2013-01 | reverse complement strand
TCATTTCTGTTGATATTTCCATATATATCCACTCTTTTAATTGATTTCCCACAAATCGTTCGCCTTATGTCTACCAGATAATGTGTACCCTTTTATCCACATTTACCACATTTTGTATGATATCAGCTTTTTGTTGCCTGTGCAACTGTTTTATATCGTGCACACGGCTATAATAAGCCTTGCACATTCGGCATAACCTAAGCAGCATCATGTATGCTGTTTTGTTTTAAGATAATTATTGGGGGACTATTAGAATGAAGATAATCAAACGTAACGGATCGGAAATGGATTTTGATGTTTCCAAGATCGCAAACGCCATTACAAAAGCCAGCAATGCCTGTGAAAGTGCCAGCCTTACCGATGAGCAGATAAAGGATATATCCGAATACGTAGAATACAAATGCACCAAGATGAACCGTGCCGTATCAGTCGAAGAGATACAGGATATGGTCGAGAACCAGATAATGGCTACCGGTGCATTTGAGATTGCCAGAAGATATGTCCGTTATCGTTATCAGCGTACCCTTGTACGTAAGTCAAACAGTACGGACAATCGTATCCTTTCTCTTATAGAATGCAACAACGAGGAAGTTAAGCAGGAAAATTCAAATAAGAATCCTACGGTAAACAGCGTACAGCGTGACTATATGGCCGGAGAGGTGAGCCGAGACCTTACGACAAGACTCCTTCTTCCGCAGGATATCGTTGAAGCAGACAAAGAGGGTATCATCCACTTCCACGACTCAGATTATTTCGCACAGCATATGCATAACTGCGACCTTGTCAACCTTGAAGATATGCTCCAGAACGGTACTGTTATCAGCGAGACGCTTATAGAAAAGCCTCACAGCTTCTCTACCGCCTGCAATATCGCAACACAGATAATAGCTCAGGTTGCCAGCAGCCAGTACGGCGGACAGAGTATATCCCTTACTCATCTTGCACCTTTTGTACAGGTATCAAGAGAAAAGATATATAAAGAAGTTCTCGGCGAGATAAAGGAAATGAACGTACAGCCTTCGGATGATGTTATAAACAGCATCGTAGAGCAGCGTCTGCGCCGTGAGATCGAGAAGGGTGTTCAGACCCTGCAGTATCAGGTCGTAACACTTATGACAACAAACGGACAGGCTCCGTTCATAACCTTCTTCATGTATCTCAATGAGGCACGCAGCGAGCGTGAAAAGAAGGACCTTGCGGTTATAATAGAAGAAGTTCTTCACCAGCGCTATCAGGGTGTAAAGAACGAAGCAGGTGTTTTCGTTACTCCTGCATTCCCTAAGCTTATATATGTACTCGAAGAGGATAATATCGCTCCGGACAGACCGTTCTGGTATCTTACCGAGATGGCGGCAAAATGCACCGCAAAGAGAATGGTTCCGGACTATATCTCAGAAAAGATAATGCTCAAGCTCAAGGTGGATAAAAACGGCGAAGGACACTGCTACACCTGTATGGGCTGCAGAAGCTTCCTTACTCCGTATGTCGATGAAAACGGAAAGCCGAAATACTACGGCCGTTTCAATCAGGGTGTTGTCACAATAAACCTTGTTGATGTAGCCTGCACCGCATGTCTTGACGGAAAAAGCCGGGAAAAATTCTGGAATATCCTCGAGGAGCGTCTCGAGCTCTGCCACCGTGCTTTAAGATGCCGTCATGAGCGTCTTAAGGGAACATTAACGGATGCCGCTCCGATACTCTGGCAGTACGGTGCACTCGCAAGACTTAAAAAAGGTGAAACGATCGACAAGCTTCTTTACGGAGGCTATTCTACTCTTTCCTTAGGATATGCGGGTCTCTGGGAATGCGTTTATGAGGTTACGGGAAAGAAGCTCACAGAGCCTGAAGGCGAGAAGTTCGGTCTTGAGGTAATGCAGAAGCTCAATGATGCCTGTGCAAAGTGGAAGGAAGCCGAGCACATCGACTATTCCCTCTACGGCACACCGCTTGAGTCGACGACATATAAATTCTCAAAAGCTCTCCAGAAGCGTTTCGGCATAATAAAGGGCGTTACCGATAAAAATTATATCACAAACTCCTATCACATCCATGTAACGGAGCAGATAGATGCCTTTGAAAAGCTTTCCATCGAAAGCAAATTCCAGAAGCTTTCACCGGGTGGCGCTATAAGCTATATAGAGGTTCCGGATATGCAGAACAACATTGAGGCTGTTCTCAAGGTGATGCAGTTCATATACAACAATATAATGTATGCGGAATTAAACACAAAGAGCGATTACTGTCAGGTCTGCGGATATGACGGAGAGATCCGGGTCATCGAAGATGAAAGCGGAAAGCTTGTCTGGGAATGTCCGAACTGCCACAACCGCGATCAGAATAAAATGAATGTTGCAAGAAGGACCTGCGGATATATCGGAACACAGTTCTGGAATCAGGGCAGAACGCAGGAGATCAAAGAAAGAGTCCTTCACCTTTAAGGAGAAAATCATGTATTACGGTGCTGTAAAAAACTGTGATATTGCCAATGGGATCGGCATCCGGATAAGTCTTTTCGTATCCGGATGCCGAAATCACTGTCCCGGATGTTTCCAGCCGGAAACCTGGGCCTTTGATTACGGCAATCCATACACTAAGGAAACCGAGGACCATATCATAGAGCTTATGGCTCCCGAATATGTAGACGGCCTGAGCATCCTGGGCGGTGATCCTTTTGAACCGGAAAATCAAAAAGACGTATTGTCGCTTATGCAAAGAGCCAAAAAACTGTATCCCGAAAAAAACATATGGATATATACGGGATACACCTATGAGGTCCTTTCATCGGGCAAAACTCACCCTTGTGATATATACACAAATGATATATTATCTCTTACAGATGTTCTGATAGACGGACCGTTTATCGAGGAAAAGAAGGATATAACACTTCAATTCCGCGGAAGCTCCAATCAGCGTCTCATAGATATGAACGAAACCCGTAAGCAGGGTAAGGTAGTCTTGTTAAAAGAAAGAAAACGAGGATCGTTTTATTGATCCGGGAAGGACTAAATGAGTAAAGTAATAGGAATAGATCTGGGAACCACCAACAGCTGCGTTGCGGTAATGGAAGGCGGTAATCCCGTAGTTATAGCTAATGCAGAGGGAATGCGTACCACTCCCTCTGTTGTTGCGTTTTCAAAGGACGGAGAACGTCTTGTGGGAGATATAGCAAAAAGACAGGCAGCGACAAACGTTGACCGCACCGTTTCTTCCATAAAAAGACAGATGGGCACAAATTATCGTGTGAAGATAGATTCCAAGAGCTATACTCCGCAGGAAATATCTTCCATGATACTCACAAAGCTCAAAAAGGATGCCGAAAGCTATCTCGGACAGACCGTAAATGAAGCCGTTATCACGGTACCGGCGTATTTTAACGATGCCCAAAGACAGGCGACCAAGGACGCAGGAAAGATAGCCGGTCTTAATGTCTTAAGGATAATAAACGAGCCAACCTCCGCTGCTCTTGCATACGGTCTTGATCACGGACAGGCACAAAAGATCATGGTATACGATCTTGGAGGCGGAACCTTTGATGTATCTCTTATAGAAATAGGCGATAATCTTATCGAAGTGCTTGCTACGGCAGGTGACAACCATCTCGGCGGTGATGATTTCGATGAACGTCTTACCGATTACATTGTAAATGAATATAAACGTACCAACCGTATAAATCTTTCAAAGGATCCGGTTGCCATGCAGCGTATAAAAGAAGCGGCGGAGGATGCTAAAAAGACTCTTTCATCCCAGACAACCGCTGTAATAAATCTTCCTTTTATCGCTACCGTTAAGGGTGAACCTATACATCTTGAAACAGAGATCTCACGTACCGTATTCAACGAGCTTATAAGCGATCTTATTGCAAGGACAGAAGAGCCTGTAAGAAAAGTATTGTCGGATGCAGGCGTAAGCACATCCGAACTCGGCATGGTACTTCTCGTAGGCGGCTCCACAAGGATTCCCGCAGTGCAGGATAAGGTCCGCATGCTGACCGGAAAGGAGCCGTCAAGGAACCTCAACCCTGATGAATGTGTTGCTCTCGGAGCAGCTATCCAGGGCGGAAAGCTCAGCGGTGAATTTCTGCCGGGAACGGCGTCAGGAATAATCCTTATGGATGTTACTCCGCTTACCCTTTCAATAGAAACAGTCGGCGGAGTCGCAACAAAGCTGATCGGAAGAAATTCTACGATACCTGCAAGATACAGTCAGATATTTTCAACGGCAATGAACAACCAGACAACCGTTGAGATAAAGGTCCTTCAGGGAGAGCGCCCGTTTGCAAGAGACAACACTCTTCTCGGAAAATTCCGCTTAAACGGCATAAGGCGTGCTCCTGCGGGTGTTCCTCAGATAGAGGTAACTTTTGACATCGATGCAAACGGAATAGTAAAAGTCACTGCAAAGGATCTCGGTACAGGCAGACAGAATGACATAACGATCACCACTACTTCCAATATGTCCGATGCAGATATAGACCGCGCGATAAATGAGGCAAAGGAATATGAAAGCTTTGACGGTATAAGACGTGAAAGACTTGACCTTTTAAACGAAGCCTCCACCATATGCTCTAAGGCTTCTGTTTATCTGCGTGACAATAAAAAGACCATGGACAAAAATGCCAGAAAGGCTCTGTCCTATGATCTTGCTCTTCTTGAAAAGCTTATACGCAATAAGAAGATCGATAAGATGACGGACTCTGACTCCGAAAAAATAAAGGACCAGACGGAACAGGTCAGAAGGCAGCTGCCAGAGGACAACAGGTCATAAATATATGAAAAAAGAAATCGTAATAAACGAAACCATAGAAAGCGAAATAAGCATCCTTTCGTATCTTAAAAACAAAGGAATCAACATCGCTTCATACTGCAGCGGACTCGGAAAATGCGGCAAATGCCGTGTACGCATAAAATCACCTTCGGATCTTCCCGTATTTCCGTCCGAAAGCTCTGCATTTACAAAAAATGAATTAAATGAAGGCTGGCGTCTTGCCTGCCTTCATCCCGCATCACAGGAAATGATCATTACGGATTTTCTCGAGGCCTATGACGAGGAGATCGAAACCGTTACAGATATCGACCTGCCCATAGAGGATTCCGAAGAATTACCGAAGCACCCTGTGATAGCTCTCGATCTTGGAACCACGACCCTTGCAGCTGCGCTTGTCGATCCCGATACAAAAAAGGTTTTAAGGCTTGCTTCATGCGTAAACCATCAGAAACGCTATGGTGCCGATGTCATATCCCGTATCGAGGCCGCCTCCTCAAATACAGCCTTTGTGCTTATGAGACAGTCACGTAAGGATATCCTCGATCTGACTCTTGAGCTTGGTGCAGCTTTACCGAATACCCGGTACGTAATCTCCGGAAACACCACAATGCAGCATATCTTTATGGGCTATCCTTGCAAGGATCTGGGAGTATATCCCTATACTCCTTATGACCTGTCCCTGCATACAAATGACGGGAATACACTTCTGCCCGGAATAAGCGCCTTCGTTGGTGCCGATATCGTAAGCGGACTCGTAGCCTGTGATATGGATATAAGCGACGAGCTTTCGCTCTTCATAGATCTTGGAACAAACGGCGAAATGGCCATAGGAAACAAAGACGGGATACTTACAGCCAGCACTGCTGCCGGTCCTGCCTTTGAAGGCGGCAACATAAGCTGCGGTGCATCCGCCATACCCGGAGCCATATGCTCCGTATGTATAAAAGACGGTGTAGCTCTGTATTCTACGATCGGAAATGAACAGGCAAAGGGCATGTGCGGAAGCGGTGTCCTCGAGACCGTATACGAGCTTCTTAATGCCGGTATCATTGATAATACCGGGCTTATGGCCGATGAGTATTTTGAAAACGGCTTCCCTGTCGCACCTTTTATAAACTTTACTCAGGATGATGTAAGAGAGGTCCAGCTTGCCAAAGCCGCTATAAAAGCCGGTACCGAAAGACTCATAAAAGAATACGGCGCATCCTTCCGTGACATAAGCAGACTTTATATCGCAGGCGGTTTCGGAAAGCATGTAAATATACGAAAGGCTGCCAGCATCGGACTTATCCCCAAAGAGCTTACAGACAAGACTGTTGCCGTAGGAAATACGTCACTTAAAGGAGCCGTCAAATACATACTTGATCCGTCTTTAAAAGACAGATTTATCCGTACCGCAAAAGACTCTAAAGAGCTCATTCTTTCGGAGGCAAAGGACTTCTCCGACCTCTACATAAATTCAATCAACTTCTGATATATGATATTTTTTCATTTCATCCATGAAATGCCTGATAAAACAGGGAGCGGAAGGATAGTATAGATGAGGAAATCCCCAGAAATGCTCAGGGGCTTCATGCATGCACCTTTCGCTCTCTTTTGTCAGCGCCTTGACCGCCACACATGAATCTCCGTTATCCGTACTCTCATAATAATGGAATTCATGTGCCCTTACCGTCTCTCCCTTTTTCAGGAGCATTCCGCTTTCTCCTTTTATCTCCTTATACCCGAACCTCACAAGACGGTCTTTCTTTACGGCCTTAGCATCTATCGCACCAACCATTTTTTTTCCGTCTATCTCTTTATGCAGATACATAAAGCCTCCGCACTCCGCAAGCGACGGCATTTTTTTGTCTATCGCATTTTTTATGCTTTCACGCATCGTGATATTGGCTTCAAGCTCATCCGTATAAAGCTCCGGATATCCTCCTCCTATCAGGATTCCGTCTGCATTTTCCGGAAGCTTACTGTCTCTGAGCGGTGAAAAATATTTTATATTTATCCCCACTTTTTCAAACATCCTTATATTGGCATCATAATAAAAGCAAAAGGCCTCATCCCTTGCTACCGCGAGAGTCAGACCATTGTATCCTTCAAAAATATCATCCGTGCATATCTTGGTCTCATCAATCTCCTCTGCGCTCTTTGCTATTCCTATCACAGCCTCGATATCTATTTCATCTTCAGCCTGCAGCGCCGCATCCTCAAGCTTCTTTTTAACATCAAAGACCTCTCCCGGAAGCATAAGTCCCAGATAGCGGCTGTCAAATCCGAGCTTCTCGTTTTTTGAAAAACGTCCGAGCACCTTAAGCCCTGTCTCCTTTTCTATGACCGGCTTTATCTTCTCATAAAATCCCCTGCTTATCCTGTTGAGTATCACTCCTTTTATAAGCTCATCCTCATCATACGATAAAAAGCCCCTTATGAGTGCCGCTATAGAAAAGCCCGTCTTCCCGGCGTCAACAACCATGATTACAGGTGTTTTAGATGTACGGGCTATATCATAAGCCGAGCCCTTTGAGCTGATACCGCCGAGCCCGTCATATAAGCCCATGACTCCTTCTATGAGTGCAAGCCCGGTATCCTTAGAAGCCTCGATAAACAGCTTTGTCATCTTTTCTTTTCCGGCAAGATACAGATCTATATTTTCCGCCGGCACTCCTGCCACCGTTTTTAGAAACATCGGATCTATGTAATCCGGTCCGCATTTGAATGCCTTTATATTTATGCCTTTATTTTTTAATGCCCCCAGCAATCCGCATGAGATCAGCGTTTTTCCGCTGCCGCTTGACGGTGCAGCTATCATTATCCTCGGTATATTCATTTTTTCCCTTAAACGAGCATATCCATATCGGATTTTCACTCTGCATCAGATGATGCTCTCCAAGTCTTCTGCTCCTTGCGATCTGCATAGAGACGATCTCCATATCAGATACCGCAAATTTCTTTTCTATATCCGCAAATTCCTTTATAGTCTCAAGGCTTACGGCATTTATAACTATGTGTGCCTCGGGATTTTTACGAAAAACGGCATCGATTATGTCGGTAAGCCTTCCCCTGCTTCCTCCGATGAATACATGAGTCGGGGCAGGAAGCTCCTCTATCGCATCCGGTGCCTCTCCTTTTATAAGAACGATATTATAAGCTTTAAATCTATCCCTGTTCTTATCGATAAGCTCAACCGCTTCATCCTTGCATTCGATCGCAAATATTTCAGAATCAGGCACACGAAGAGCCATCTCTACGGCTACGGAGCCCGTTCCGCTGCCGATATCGTAAACTACGGCATTTTTTGAAAGACAAAGCTTTGAAATACTTATCTCCCTTACCTCTTCCTTCGTCATCGGCACTTTGCCTCTGATAAATCCATCATCCCTTATAGATGTTTGCGGCTTCTCATCAGATGCTTCGGCATTTAATATAAACGCCGAATACAGGCCCTCTTTTTCAAGCCCGAGCCCGTCGTTTATGTCTATATCATAGTATTCCTGATCATCGTATGACATCCTGTAGCCTATAAGCATCCTGCAATCTGCCGGCTTTTGTGCTCTTATGGCTTCCGACGCGGTTTTAAGATCATCTATTCCTGAAAATATCGCGAAAACCTTTTTGTGAGTATTTACAGCTTGTATAAAAGACCTTATCCACAGGCTGCTTTCGCCTTTTCCGTGTGTGCTGAAGATAAATGCATCCTCCCAGCCCATTCCAAATCGTGCGGCAAGATATGATATCGATGATATACCGGGATATATTTTCACCTCGGCATTTAGACCTCCGTCCTTTATCTCCTCTTCAAGTGCCTCCATCAGCTTTCTGCTTCCGCTGTAAAATCCGGTATCTCCCGAGAAAAGCACGGCCGCATTTCTCTTCAGTTCCTTTATAACAGGGATTATATCCTTTGATAAATAGTATGGGTAAACAGTCTGTTTTTCAGATGCCGCATTAAGCAGCCTCTTTGCTCCGAATACAAGCTCTGCCGACATAAGTGCCTTTTTCGCTTCGACAGTCATCGTCTCCGGATCTCCCATTCCGCAGCCGATAAGGCTTATTTTTATGATGCCGCTCTTTATATACGGCTCCAGTCTCGAGCAGACCTCATAAAAACCAAGGCCCTGTGTCTCATCCGGTCGTCCTATGATAAAAAGCTCTGTTCCGGTTTTTGCTGCCGCAGCTTCCTTTTCATAAAATCCGCCCGTTTTTCCGCTGTCCTTTGTCACCATAAGCTTTATATCATACTCTTTTATCAGAGCTTCGTTCATTTTCTCGGAAAACGGCCCCTGCATTGCAATAATATTTCCGCGGGCTATACCGTTCTTCTCACAGATCTCAAGGCTTTCGAATGCCGGAAGTACCCTTATATAAAGCCTGCTTCTTATCTCTTCATCAACACAGAACTTAGATAGTTCCTTGCTTCCTGTCGTAAGCAGTATATTTCCGGATGTCCCTCTTAATGCTTTCGCACACTCACCGGCATCTTTAAAAAATCTCTTTTTGCTGTTAACAGGACTTTTCTCCGAGGCTTCTTCGCCGCTTCCACGCTCCAGTCTCAAGTATCCGACACCTGAAGCTGCGGCCGCCGTTTTGATATTTTCTGTTGCTTCTTTTGCAAACGGATGGGTCGCATCAACAACGACTTTTATATTGTTTTCCCTTATAAAATTCTCTATTCCTTTGTCATCCATACGTCCGCAATGAACACTGCGATACATATTATCCGAAAGCACTTCTTTTCCGTAATCGGTAGCAACACTTAATATATGCTCTGTCTTTTTTTCACAGAGCCAGTCCGAAAGCTCTCTTCCTTCGGTTGTGCCTGCAAAAACCAGTATATCTGACATCCTTATACCTCTGTTCCGTAGCCTCTTTTTGTTACCATTCTGCCGTTTATAAGCTTTGTCATAGAATTTCCGATAAACACAGTCGTAAACATATTTACGCTTTTATCTCTAAGCTCCTCTAACGTACACGTCCCGATCACGGTATCCTTTCGTCCGATATTTTCAACCGTACCGCACACCCTGCTGCCCTCGGTATGCATAAGGAGGATATCGCATGCCCTTTTTAAATGATCGGGTCTGTGCCTGCTAGACGGATTGTAAAGCACTATCGCAAGATCAGCCTCTGCGGCACAGATCAGTCTTTTTTCGATCTTCTCCCACGGTGTCAAAAGATCGCTTAAGCTTATCAGGCAGAAATCATGATTGACAGGTGCTCCAAGCAAAGCTGCTCCGCTAAGTGCCGCAGTTATTCCCGGTATAACGATTATCTCCGTTTCCGGATGCTCTTTTCCGATCTCATATATCAGAGAAGCCATGCCGTAAACACCGGCATCGCCGCTGCATATCATAGAAACCGTATTGCCCTTACCTGCCTCCTCAAAGCAAAGCCTGCACCTTTCCTTCTCTCTTCTCATCGGCGTAGACAGAAGCCGCTTATCCTTAAATCTCTTTGGAAGAAGCTCCAGATATACCGTATATCCTATTATCACATCAGACTCCTCAAGCGCATTTACCGCCTGGTAAGTCATCTGTTCCTCGTTTCCGGGTCCCATACCCACTACATATATCCTGTTCACCGTTTATCCCCTTTGAAAATCAATCTTCTATTTTAAATAATGCCGCCGTCATGCCGTCGAATGCCGTCTTTCTGACAATGAACTTGCCTTTGCCGTTCGCACAGCAAAAGGCCGCTCTTTCGCAGACATTATCCGTGCCCGTAATTTTTTTTACATATCCGCTTTCTGTAAACTCTCCGTCTGCAAGGTTAAGCTCGTCGGCACTAAATGTCACAAGCTCTATATTACATTTGCGGGCATATTCCTTAATACACGGCTCATCCTTTTTGATATCGATAGTTGCTATTGCTCTTACTCTCTGCAAAATGATGTTATTTTCAAAAAGGATCCGGTCCAAAAAGGCTTCAAATTCTGCAGATGACTTTCCTCTTCTGCAGCCTGCACCTATCACTATATCCCTTGGGATGAGTTCAAGCGATACACTTAATCCTGACGGTTTGCAGGCGCCTATAAATACATCCGCCGTATCATCGCCGTAATCAGTATATCGTACAAAACTTACGCTGTTTTTGCTGTACCTCTCATAGTCCTTTAAATATGCATCCTTACCGCAGACTATCGTTATGCCTTCATTATTCAGAGCCTTTGATGATACCTTTGCTATGCCGCTCCTGTTTTTTATAAAAAGATGGTTTTCTTTCGCAAAAACATCTACCGCAAACCGGTCATGTATATCCGTTGATGTAGTGATGACAGCCTGCGCTCCCATCACTCCTGCTATCCATTTTGCAAGCTCATTTGCGCCTCCGACATGCCCTGACAGCAGCGGTATGACAAAACTGCCGTTGTCATCCATAACTATCACCGCACTGTCGGTGAGCTTGTCCTTTATAAACGGAGCGACCGACCTTACAGCTATGCCTGTCGCACCTATAAAGAGCATATCTATGCCGTTTTTAAGATTATCGCCTGCCCATGACGAGACATCCTCCCTGAGGCCTTCCTCGCCGAAGCAGCTTCCCTTACAGCTTTTAATGATATCGATCCCCTTTAGTTTTTCCGAAAGCTCGATCATTTTTTCATATCCGAACCTCGTAAAACAGATAACCGCCAAACTCATTTATTATATCTTTGCCTTCCTGAATTCCGTAGAAAAATCCTCGGCATAAAGCCTTGATCTGTCGTATTTTTCATGTGCTATCGCCTCTCCCACAAGTATGATTGCGGTCTTTCTTATACCATGCACGGCTGCGGTCTTTTCAAGCTCTCCGACCGTACATACAAATGCCTTTTCATCCGGCCACGTTGCCTTATATACGATAGCAGCCGGCGTCTCGCTCTTGAAGCCTCCGTCTATCAGTCTTCTTTGAAGCTCTCCAAGCATTCCCGTGCTCAGATATATAGCCATAGACGCATTATGCGAAGCAAGGCTTTCTATCGACTCCTTAGCAGGAACTCCCGTTCTTCCCTCCATCCTTGTTATGATAAGTGTCTGCGAGACCTCCGGAAGCGTATATTCCAGATTCAATGAAGCCGCAGCTCCGAAAGCCGCACTCACACCCGGACACATGCTGTAGCTTATATTTAGTTCATCCAGAATATCCATCTGCTCCCTTATAGCTCCGTATACAGAAGGGTCTCCCGTATGAAGCCTGACTGTTCTTTTTTTCCCGGTCTCTGCCTTTTTCATAACTTCTATAACCTCGTCAAGGGTCATTTCGGCACTGTTGTATATCTCACAATCTTTTTTTGCATATTCCAAAAGCTCCGGATTCACAAGTGAACCGGCATATATTATCACATCCGCTTTTTCAAGAAGCCTTGCGCCCCTTACAGTTATCAGATCCTTAGCACCGGATCCCGCTCCAACGAAATCAACCATTTCTCCGCCCCCTCACTCTTTGCAAGCTCACCGAATCTGTTGGAATATACTATACATTGCATCTCTATCCTTCCGGCTGCTCTTTTTTCAAGATAAAACATGATCTTATCAAGCAGAAGCTTCATCGTCTCCCCAAGCCTTCCCGCATCATTTATGATCTCAAGCGCCTCATCGGTCACGATACAGTCAAGGATCCTTAACACATCTTTACTTTCGACTCCTGCTCTTATTGCCGCTGATGCAAGTATCTCCATCCTGCAGTCGGCCTCTCTTGAATGTGTGTTCATTATACCGCCGGCCGCTTTCACGAGCTTGCCTATGTTGCCGGTCAGGAGCATTGCCTCAAATCCCGCTTCTGCCGCTATATCTATAGTGTCTCCGATAAAATTACTGCATTTTACGCTTTTATCCAGATCATAGCCGTATTTTTCTTTCATAAAATCTATGCCGTAATTTCCGGGAGATATTGCAGCGCATCTGTACCCCTGTGCCTTTTTCTGTAAAAGCTCTACTCTTATCGTATCAATAAGCGCTTTTGTGCTCATCGGCTCAACGATCCCGCTTGTTCCTATGATCGATATCCCGCCTATTATCCCAAGCCTTGGATTGAAGGTCTTCTTTGCGATCTCCTCTCCGCCCTTTGCCGAGATGATCACCTTAAGGCTCCCCTTAAAATCCGCAAGTCTGCAGACCTCGAGAACCTCCTTTGTTATCATCTCCCGCGGGACATGGTTTATCGCGGCATTTCCTACAGGCTGGTCCAGTCCCGGCATCGTAACCCGTCCTACACCTTCTCCGCCGTCTATATATACCGAAGCCCCATCCTTCTCATCGGCTTCCTTTATAACGGAGACGTTCGAATATATCAGTATTCCGTTTGTTACATCCGGATCATCTCCGCTGTTTTTTTTCACGGCACACGAAACACATTCCTTTTCTCTCCTGATATCCAGTATTTCCGCCTCATAGTCAATGCCCTTCAGTGTTTCTATGCTTATTTTCTTTTTTTCCTTTTCAAACAGCAGCATATATGCCGCAGCCTTCGAAGCCGCTGCGGCGCAGCTCCCCGTTGTAAATCCCGATCTCATAGGCATTCCCTGCGCAGTTCATATAAAAGAGCATTACATATGGCCGCTGCAACATTGCTGCCGCCCTTTCTGCCCTTATTTATGATAAAAGGTACATCAGAATTTAAAAATAACTCCTTAGATGCTTCAACGTTTACAAAGCCTACCGGCATGCCGATAATAAATTTCGGAGTAAATATACCCGCCTCCTTCATTTCAAAAAGCCTTATCAGTGCCGTCGGGGCATTTCCTATCGCAAATATAACATCCTTTTTTATATTAGCTGCCCTTTCCATGCTGACAGCCGCTCTTGTTATCCCTCTGTTAACGGCCTCCTTTGCCACGTCCTCATCCGCCATAAAGCAATGAGCACTTCCGCCAAACTGTGCAAGTGTCTTCTTATTTATTCCGGAAAGAGCCATGTTTGTATCCGTTACAATATCCGCTCCGTTTTTAAGCATATATTTTGCGATCCTGACCGCATCCCTTGAATACTTCATGGTTTCGGCATAGTCAAAGTCGGCACTTGTATGTATCACCCTTCTTGTGACCATATCCTGATCCTTCGGCAGCTCTATCCCTCTTTTCCTGAGCTCCTCCGCTATTATCTCAAAGCTTCTTTTTTCTATATCCTTTGGCTTTATAAATTCTATATCCTTCATGCTTATCCCGCTATGATCTTTCCGATCGTATCAATTAAAATCGCATTATCTTCGTGCTTCCTTACGGCTATCCTGTACCACGATCCATAAAGTCCCCTGTAGTCGTCGCATTTTCTTATAAGAATGCCTTCTTTAAGAAGCTCAGCATACAGATCACTTTTCCTGTCACATCTTATCAAAAGAAAACAGGTCTCGGAGCCGCATACCTCAAAGCCAATAGCCTCAAGACTTCTTTTAAGATACGCCCTCTCTTTTCTTATCAGGCTTCTTGCTTTTTCAAGACTGTCCGTACTTCTTAATGCAGCCTCGCCGGCATATCCTGCCTGAACCGATATGTTCCATTCCGGCAGCTGCTTTTGTATGCTTTCTGCCAGTGCTTTATCACCCGACACCATATATCCAAGCCTTACACCCGGAATCGCAAAGCTCTTGGTAAAAGCCCTTAATATCATAACCCTTCCCGGAAGCTTTGCACTCTTTATAAGACTTCTTGAGGGTTCATCCGACAGCTCCATAAAGCACTCATCTATCAATACCGCGGCATCTGCCCTTTCGGCCTTATAAAGTATGCGCTCCAAAAGCTCCCCGTCTATATATCTTCCCGTGGGATTATTGGGATTCGTCAGCACTATAAGATTGGTATCATTCCGTATCTTATCTAAAAAGGTCTCCGTCAACCTGAAGTCATCCTCTTTTTTCAAATAATGATATACTGCCTCTGCCGCCACGGCCTCCAGCACATGCCCGTATCCGGTAAAAGACGGAACCGCAAGCAATACCCTCTTCGGCTTTATCGCATGCATAGCGGCCATCATCAGTTCAGACGCACCGTTTCCCAAAACCAGATTTTTCTCTTCTATCCCGAGCTTTTCGGCAAGCAGCTCTTTCAAAACCGCCGAATCAGGATCCGGATACTGCGACACTGCATCCACGCTCTTCATCAAGGCATTTTTCACTTCTGCGGATACTCCGAGCGGATTTATATTTATCGAAAAATCGATCTTAACACTATTTCTGTAGCAATCTCCGCCGTGCATCTCTCCTCCTATTACCCTACACCTGTTATATGTCAGGCATGCATATTTTTTCTTTTACTCAAACTACCGCTCCGCTGCTTTCTTTACTTCCGTACCTGCTTTACGCCCTTACACCTGCTTGTATTCAGGCGGCTTTTCTTTTCGCAGATCATATGTCCATGCATGTATATATATTTGATTTTCCCTTATATATAATTAAAAATCAATATGACTACGCTGCACGTAACCGCGCAAATAAAAGCCGCCGCAAACATGAGCAGGTTCGATCTTTTGATATCTTTATACTCAATCCCCCGCCCCGCTTCTCCGATATACGGCTTCTTATGAACCTTCCCGAAATAACTCGCATCCCCCGCAAGTCTGATCCCGAGTGCTCCCGCACATGTGCTCTCTGTCTGTGCGGAATTAGGGCTGGCATGCTTTCTCGAATCCCTTTTATGTATAAAAAATGCCCTCCCGGCATTATAATCCTTTCCCAAAAACAGACACGCAGCCATCATAAGATATGCACTGACTCTTGACGGAATATAATTGACCGCATCATCGAGCCTTGCCGCCGCACGCCCGAAGTACATATATCTTTCGTTTTTATAGCCTATCATCGAATCCATCGTATTGATCGACTTATAGATATATCCCAATACCGGTCCGCCTATGGCCGTATAGATCATCGGAGCTATCACTCCGTCCGATGTATTTTCGGCAACAGTTTCCACTGCTGCCTTTGTTATCCCCTCATCCGTCAGGCTCGCCGTATCTCTTCCTACGATCATCGAGACCGCCGCTCTTGCTCCCGCTGTATCTCCTGCCTCAAGATGCCTGTATACCTTCATGCTCTCGTCATAAAGAGACCTTGCAGCCATTATATAATAGGTAAGTATCGCCTCTACTGCCACTCCCGCTATAACATTCACATGATATGCCGCAACGATTACGGCTGCGGATAAAAAGCCGGATACAAGCGGTACAAAAACCGCCGTAAATATACCTCTCCTAAATGCCTTCTTCCTGTCATCCGTATTAAGTTTTTTTTCTAAAAAAGCTATAAATCTTCCGATAAGTCTTATGGGATGTGGAAGACAATGCGGATCTCCGATAATAAGATCTGCTATCATCCCTATAATAAATGCAATAAGATGGTATTTCATGTCATTTTTCGTATGTTCAAAACGGTATGATGCCGGCATCCGTTATAACTGCCACGTCATCCTCAATCTCAATCTCTGTCCTGTATCCATGTCCGCATTCGCACATGAAATCAAAATAATCGCGTCCGGTCAGCTCGCTTAGTATTGCCATGATCGTTCCTCCGTGAACGACAGCAGCCGCCTTTTTAATCTGTCTGTTTTGACATTTTCTTACAAAATCTTTAAAACCACGCATGGTCCTTTTTATGAATGTGCTCCTGCTCTCGCCGTTCGGTACATAACCGATGCAGCCCTCATCTACCCAATGTCTGTAATCCGGATCATCCTTAAGCTCCTCATAATTTTTGTATTCAAAGCTTCCGAAATCCATTTCTGCCCAGTCATTTATTATAACCGGCTTAACATTCCCGAAGATAACTCTTACCGTCTGCAGACATCTTTTCATTGGACTCGAAAACACTTCATCCGGCTCCTCTGCATTATCCCGCACTGAAAGCAGCTCATCCGCTCCGTCATAGGTCAGGCCTTCATCTGTTTTTCCTATATATCTTCGCTCGTTGTTTGCCGCCGTTCTTCCGTGGCGTATAAATACGACGCTTATTTTATCCTCTGTCCTATTCCGCATATAACTCTTATGACCTCATCGGCTCTTTTTGCGGTTAATATCTGCATTTCGCCAATGAGATCTCTTTGCTCTCTTTCTTTTTTTTCTATCGGAATTATCCCGCAGCCGACCTCATCCGTTACCACTATGAGGTCAGGTTCATTATCATACTTTTCCTTAAGAAAGCCGCCAACGTCTCTCCCCTCAAGATACAGCTTTTCTACAGCTTCATTTAAATAAAAAAGCTGTCCCGGGGAAGCATTATAATTCCGGATCGCATAATCCGCTTTTCCCTGAGATGCTCCTCCTATTATCATTATCATTTAATTCTGTCACTCCCTGATATTCTTTTATAACGCCGATATGACTGTCGAACACACCGCCGTGCACACCACGCACACCGTCTCGCAAACTACAACGAACCAGCCTGCCGTATCTCCGGTTATCCCGCCAAACTCCCTTAGGCTCCTCTGTCTGTAATAAGCAAAGGTAAGAACTGCCGCCGCAAGCATCACACCTCCTGCGATCGTATCCATAATAATAAGATATGCTCCGCAGGCTGCAAGCTGTATCAAAAGAGCCGTAACTACAGTTTTTTTCGCTGTACTTTTTGCCGTTTTATTAAATTCCGACAGCATACCGTCCTTCTTTGCCGAATGGAACAGCACCACCGCCAGACCGCTTAGTGTCCTCGAAAGAAAAAAGCTTCCTGCCAAAAGCGGTATATACACTGCATCAGTCTGGGCAAGCGCCGCGATAAATATGAGCCCCACGGCTGCAAGCATTATCACCGAAAATGCCCCTATATGCGGTTCCTTTAGTATATCCAGCTTTTCTTCTCTCGTCTTATATGATCTGAGTGCATCTGTCGTATCCATAAATCCGTCGATATGAAATCCGCCCGTAACAAGTATAGGAATCGCAGTCATCACAAGCACATAGGCCGTCTGACATACCGCAAAGCGTGCACTCACCCATGTCCATAGCATTAAAAGTGCTCCTATTACTGCTCCTATCCACGGAAAAAAAATCAAATGATATCTCAATTCATTTTCTTTCCATTCAAATATCGGAACCGGTATCTTTGAATAAATAGAAAATGAAATACACAAAGCCTTTAAAAAAGTCATTTTATATTTGCGTCCTTATAATTATTTAACAAAAACCGGTATACCGGCAACAACCTCCGTTACCTTATCCGCTTTTCTTGCAAGCTCTGTATTTATCCCTGCAAGTGCTGCCATATATTCCGCAGTTGCCTCATCATATGCAATACCGTCCTCAAAAACATTGTTTGTAACGACCACAAGCCTTGATGTCATTTCATCCATCTCCTCGATCGACTCAACTATCTTTCTTATCACCTTGTCGGACGGAATTATACCTTCATCACCAAACATCTCGTTTGCCGTAAGATTTGAGATACACTCGATGAGCACAGCTGAATTTTCATCCATAACATCGAGGCTTTCTTTTATGTCAGTCGGGTATTCCAACGTGATAAAGCCCTTACCGTTCCTCATCCTCCTGTGCTTTTGAATACGCTCCTTCGCCTCTTTTCCGAACGGCTTCATCGTTGCGATATAGTATTTTTCCGTGTTTTTAATTTCTGAAAGCAGGCTCTCTGCATATTCGGATTTTCCGCTTCCGCTGCCTCCTGTAATAAGGATCATTTTTCCTCCTTTTTAAAAACGCGAATAAGCTTCTATCTTTATATCTTCAAATGAGAGCCGGTCATTATAAAGTGTCAGTGCCGTATCAAGCAGCATGCACATCATCACGGCTCCCGTTCCTTCGCCTAACGCCATATCAGCATCTATCACCGGTGAAAGACCAAGCCTTTTTGCTATCATTGCAGCCGCAGGTTCCCGGCTCATATGCGATGCGATAAGATATCCCGACACCTCCGGAATCATTTCTGCCGCCGCAAGTGCAGCCGCCTCACTTATAACCCCGTCAAGCACGACCGGTATATGCCTGTCTGCGGCACCGAGGATGAGTCCGGTAAGAGCTGCAACATCAAAGCCCCCGACCGTTCGAAGTATCTCTGTCGGCGAGACATTATACAAATCGTATTTTTCTATTGCTTTTTCTATCACAAGCAGCTTTTTTTGAAGCCCTGCGTCACTCAGTCCCGATCCTCTTCCTGTAAGCTTTTTCGCATCTTCTTTTAAAAGAGCACATGCCACAGCCGTGCTTGTGGTAGTATTTCCTATACCCATTTCTCCGGTGCATATGAGCTTATAGCCTGCATCCGCCAGCTCATAAGCTATATTAATGCCTGTTTTTAATGCCCTATCAACCTCGTCCTTTGACATTGCAGGCTCCGACATAAAGTTTTTAGTGCCCTTTGCTATTTTTCTGTCAGCAACTCCGGGTATCTTTTCATCTGTTTTTATGCCGATATCTATCGGAAATACATCAACACCCGCCTTGCACGCCATCTTGCATACAGAGGATGTCCTAAGTCCCATTGCTCTTGTCACCGCAAGAGTAACCTCACTTCCGACCTGGCTTACTCCCTCTTCAACAATGCCGTTGTCGGCGCACATCACGACCACTGCCTTTTTTTCAATATCAATGTTCGTGCTCCTTTGAACCGCTCCTATCCTCGCCGTTATATCCTCGAATTTTCCGAGCGAATCCAGCGGTTTTGCGGCCTTATCCCAATACTCTCTTATACTGCTGTAGATAATCTCATCGGGTGTGTCTATATTAAGCTGTAATGATAAAAAATCGTCTGTTCGCAAAATTTACTTCCTTTAAATTGCAGCTTCTCTTAAAATGCTGTAGATATATTCCATATCCATGCTTTTTCTGAGCGTGTCCGCAAGTCTGTCGTATTCTCTTTCCTTCAAAAGGGCATAATCCTCAGCCTCTCCTGTCCCTATGCTTATACCCTTCTTTTCTGCAAGGCTGTTAACTACACCCTTAAGTATTTCCGCCTTGTCGAAGATCGAATGTATATAGGTTCCGTAGACATTTCCGTTTTGTATCACCGGCTTATCCATATCTTTATCAGGATTGCCGCTTATACCCATATGTATCTCGTAGCCCTCATATATTTTCCCTGAAATATCCTTAAATATTCCGGTAATGTCATTGAGCCTTCCGCTGACCTGTTTTCTCGTTTTATTTTCAAACAGCCTTGTGTTCATGTCAAGAAGCTCCATTCCTCTCAAGCTTCCGCCGTCCTCAAGACCCTTTGGATCTTCTATCATCTTTCCAAGCATCTGATATCCGCCGCAGATGCCCCATACAGGTATATCAATAGAGAGCTTTTTAACCGCTGCCTCAAGCCCTGTCTGCCTCATCCACTTCAGATCCCCCATCGTATTCTTGCTTCCGGGAAGGATTATCATATCCGGATCACCAAGCGATGCCGTATTCTCCACATAACGGACCGAAACCCCTTCTATCTGCTCGAACGGATTCATATCCGTAAAGTTTGATATCCTGGGATACTTTATCACTGCAATATCTATCCTGCCGATGTCTCTTTTATCGAACCTCTCTGTGAGACTGTCCTCATCCTCCAGGCTGTGCTTCATATATGGGATCACACCCGTTATCGGAATTCCACCCTTTTCATAAAGCATATCTATACCGGGGTCCAGTATGGTCCTGTCTCCCCTGAACTTGTTTATGATAAGCCCTTTTACAAGCTTTTTTTCATCCTCCTCAAGCAGCATGACGGTACCTAAAAGCTGTGCAAAAACACCGCCCCTGTCTATGTCTCCTGCAAGCAGCACCGGTGCATCAAGCATCTTTGCAAGTCCCATATTTACGATATCGTCATTTTTAAGGTTTATTTCGGCAGGGCTTCCGGCTCCCTCTATTACTATGATATCGGTCTTCTCCTCAAGCTTTTTGAATGCCTTTTTGATATCCGGTATAAGCTCTTTTTTATAGGCAAAATAATCTCTTGCGCTCATATTTCCGATCACTTCACCGTTTACTATAACCTGCGAGCCCATATTGCTGACCGGCTTTAAAAGTATCGGATTCATGCATACCTCAGGCCTTATGCCTGCGGCCTCAGCCTGCATGACCTGAGCTCTTCCCATCTCGAGCCCTTCCCCGGTAATATATGAATTAAGTGCCATGTTCTGCGACTTAAACGGTGCCACACGATACCCGTCCTGCTTAAATATCCTGCAAAGGCCTGCGGCAATAAGGCTTTTCCCGGCATTTGACATCGTGCCCTGGATCATTATCACTCTTGCCATAGTTTCCCCTCTTTTTTGGCATATTCGACAAGCTTTAAAAGCCTGTTATTCATATCGCCTGTTTTTTGTACGGCACAAATAACCCTTTCGCAGCTATCTATCATTTTTTTAGCTTCAGAGATCTTTTCATCGCTTATATTTGAAAAAGCCTCCTCAGAGATCACCCTTGCCGCAAGCAGTCTTGCAAGTACATAGTCAATATCATTTTCGGCTATAACTCCTGTGGCAAACGGTATGTTTTTTTTCTGAAGTTCCCTGTAAACCGGAATACCGCTTCCGCCTCCCGCTATAACGAAGACCTCAGGTTTGTCTCCGTCAGGCTTTTTCATTTCTATGCTTCCGAAAAGAGGATCGTAAAAGCCGTTGTCTATATTATAAAGCTCTTTTATCTTCTTCTCTTCAAATATATCCCCGGGTTTTCCAAAGCCTATCCCTGAATGTTCTCCTACCGTTATTATCCTGTCCGCAACCTTCTGCGCAAGGTCTATCTCATGGAGCGACGTTATTACGGTAATATTCTTTTGCCTTGCCATCTTTATAAGAAGCGATAAAAGCTCGAGCTTATGTCTTATATCGAGATAGGATGTCGGCTCATCGAGAAGAATTATCTCCGGCTCCTGACATATCGCCCTTGCCAGCAGTATGCGCTGTCTCTGACCGTCACTTATGTTGTTGAAATCCCTGTCGGCAATATCAAGTGCATTAACCGCAAGCAACGCATCATAAACCTTCTTTTCATCCTCTTTAGATAATATACCGAGCCTTCCTGTATAGGGATATCTCCCGGTCGCGACTATATCTCTGCAGGTCATAAGCTCCGGCTTTATCCTGTCGGTCAGGATAACCGCCATCTTCGTTGAAAGCTCCCGGTATGTATAAGTTCTGATTTCCCTGCCGGCAAGAAATATCTCTCCTTCTATGATATCCAGACTTCTTGATATCGTTTTTAATATCGTTGATTTTCCTGCCCCGTTCGGACCTATGAGAGCTATTATCTCTCCTTTGTTTATCTTTATATCGATATTTGAAACGACGCTCTTTTTGTTATAGCCGACAGAAAGGTTATTAAGACTAAGGTATTCTTCCATATCAGCCTCTCTTTCTCTTCAGCATCATAAAGATGACGACCGGCGCTCCGAATATCGACGTTACTGTACTTATATTCAGCTCTGTAGGTGCAAATGCCATCCTTGCGATAAGGTCGCATCCCATGCAGAATACGGCTCCCGCAAGAAAAGCCGCCGGTATCACAACTATGGGCTTTGAAGTGCCGAGTGCCCTTTTTATAAGAAAAGGAACGGCTATACCTACAAAGGATATCGGTCCCGCAAATGCAGTCACAGTCGCAGAAAGCACACTCGACAGCACGATCAAAAGAACACGGAAGCTTTTTATATTGACTCCCATGCTCCTTGCATAAGCCTCTCCGAGCTGATAAGCCCCTATAGGCTTTGCCATAAGGAACACAAGTATAAATGTTGCCGCGATGACTATAAAAGCCACCTGCACGTTTCCCCAGCTCATGCCGGAAAAGCTTCCCTGTGACCATCCATGCAGATTTACTATATCCGAATCATCCGCAAAGGTCACGATAAAATCAGTTATTGCCGAACAGATATAGCCTATCATTATCCCTGCCACAAGAAGGATCGCCATATTTTTTATCTTTCTTGCAAACAGCAAAATAAATCCTATAGACAGCATTGAACCGATAAATGCGGCAACTATCAGCGTCCATGACGAAAATGATACGGATATCTTTAAAAACCATATCATCGTAAATGCTACCACCATCTTTGCTCCCGAAGATATTCCGAGAACAAACGGTCCTGCTATAGGATTTTCGAAAAATGTCTGGAGCAGAAATCCGGACAGGGATAATGCCCCGCCCAGAAGTGCCGCCATTATTATCCTCGGAAGACGTATCTTCCAGATTATATTTGACTCCTTAAAGCTTCCGTCTCCGAAAAATATTATCCTAAAGATATCCCCCACCGAAATATGTACGTTTCCCGTATTAATATTCAAAATCGTTATCGCCGCAAACGCCGCTGCGAGTATCACGAATACCAAAAAGAAACGGCTGCGTCTTTTCAGATCTGCCCTGTCAAAGGCTGTTACACTCATATCCTGTTCCTATCATAATAAATTCAAGTCAAATGGCTCAAATAGCTTATCTGATCCTACGCTCACTCTACCGGATATATAAAGCTCATATCCGATTTCTCTCCGCCAGAGAGCATAAGATGGATATCATTTATGAAATTGGCCATCTTGTCAGTTGCCTGATAGAGACCTTTTCCTGTCGAATAAACATGTCCTTCTTTCACTGCTTTAAATTCCGCAAAAAGCTCATTTTTTGCTATAAGGTCGTCCACACTTGTTATAGGCTTGTCTATGGACGCATTATATATAAGATAATCCGCATCAAGCGCCGCATCGTAAAACTGCTCCATTGAGACTGTCGTGCTTGCGCTTCCCGCATTTTCGGCAAACACATCATTATAGACGTATTCTCCGCCTCCCATTTCGATCATCTTAGGGATATAGTCATTGGCGTTTCTTACATTCACCGAACCGTTTGAATCCACATAGAAAAATGCCACCTTGAGATCGGTCTTTTCATAATCCTTCATCTCATCTATGATGTCCGTCTGTGTTTTGAAAAATTCCTCCGCCTCTTCCTCTTTGTTAAGCATTGCCGCATAGACCTTTATCCACTCGGTCCTTCCGAGCGGATGCTCCTCATAGCTTGAGCGGTCCACAAATACAGGTATCCCGATGGTCTCAAGCATCTCCTGAACCTTTGGGGAATGAAGTATCATCGTCGATTCAACAGCAAGATCACAACCGCTGTCAAGAAGCATCTCGTAATCCGGCGCACTGTATTTTCCGGCATATGTCATATCTCCGTCATTCATTGCGCTTACCGCATTATCCACGTACCAGCCATCGGCCTTAGTGCCTGAAAACTTTATATTTCCGAGAGCATCTATCGAATCAAACAACGCCATGGCTGATGTCGCTGCGATATAAATATCATCTAGCGGCTGGTAAAGCAACCGTATATCGTCATCAAGACCGTCCGGTGCATCCTTTCCTTCGGGTATGATAAGGTAATCCGCATCATCCCTGACCTCTATAACCTTATACCCGTCATTATAATAATGTACCGCGAAGCCACCGGCATACTCAGGCTCCATACTGCCCTCGTATTCAAGACCGTCTATCTGTACGGCATTTTCATCCTTTACGAGCTCTGTGCCTGCATTCTTTTCCGTATCTTCGCTGCCTTTGGATGCAGCTGATGATACATCTGATACATCTTCCGTATCGCCCTCTTCCGATGCTGCGGCAACCGAAGCTGACGTTGAAACTTCCGCCTTGCTGCTGTCTGCTTTTGCGGCATCACTGCCGCCGGCACAGCCCGAAAGGATCATGCCGGCACAGGCAACTGCAGCCAGTATTTTCTTCAGATCATTATTTATCTGTTTTTTCATCACTTACCCCGTTATCGTTCTTCTTAGCTTCCTTAACCTTAGCATCAAACAGCTTTTCGGCCTCTTCGCTCTTTCCGAATACGGCACCGTAGACCTTTATCCACTCTGCCTTTGCAAGCTCACTCTTTTCATCTTTCGAGCGGTCAAATACAGCAGGGATTCCGAGCACTGCGAGCTTGTCCGTTATTTCGGCAAAGCGTTCCTCCTGCTCCTCTTCGGTCAGTTCTTCCTCATCCTTTTCCTTTGGAAGCAGTTCACTTCCGAAGAATGCGATATTTACCTTCGCCTTGACCATTGCTTTGTAGTCAGGCTGCGTTCCGCTGCCTGCAATTACAGCACCCTTATCCGAAGTTTCCTCCTGGTCTGCTTTGTCCTTTGCTGCGTTCTTATCGTTTTTGCTGTCCTTATCATTTGCTTCTTTTATATCCAGCTTTGAAGCTATTTCCTTATCGGCTTTTTCTATATCTTCTTTAGCTGCTCCAAGTGCCGTTACCTTGTCCAGCTCATCAAGCTCATCCATAAATCCAAGCACGTCAAGTGATGAAACAAATGCACTGAATTCTTCTTTATCCGATCGCTGTATAACGATCATGTCCTTATCAAGGCCTACCGGTATCTCTGTTTCTTCCGGAACGATAAGATATTTGACAACATTTTCCTGATAAAGAGCCGCTATATCCTCTTCCGTTGTAAGCGAGCTGTCACTGTCGGCTCCGCTCTCTTCCTCTAAGATATCTTTTTCGTCATCATTGCTCTTATCGGTCTTTTTATCGGACTTTTTATTATTTTTCTTTTTGTCGTTTTCTTTTTTGTCTGTATCTTTACCTGACTTATCAGGATCCCTTGCGGTATCCTTTGTAGTATCTATCTCAAGAAGGACGATACCGTCATCATAATTGAATATCTTAAAGTATTCTGCATGCTCTACCTTTGTTTCTGACCTGTATGTAAGCCCTACTATCTCCGGTGCCTTTTCATCAAGCTCCTTGTTCGACGAGCTCACAAGACCTGAGTTCGAACCGCCTGCGGTGGTATTAGAAGCAGCCGCAAGATAGACAAATATCGTATATTCGATCTCATGCGCCTGTGTCATCGCAGTGGTCATTCCGATAATCTTATTGTTCTTATTTAATTCGACAGGGATCGTAAATGTCGATGTTCCTCCGCTTACGGAAGGATAATATACATTTCCGTTTGCCTTTACATATGAATACTTACTGCTGCTGAATATAATAGTTGCAAATGCCTGTCCGTTAGTGATGGTGACCTTGCTGCAGGATATCTTTACTCTTCCCGTTCCTCCGCTTATCGTAAATGAATCAGGTGTGTATACTCCGTCCTTAAGCGATGTACTGTTATTTACAGCCGAAGTTGAGCCGCTTGTGTCAGCCTTGTGCTGTGATTCGGTTTCCGGCTTATTATCCGTCGGCGTCTGCGTAGGCTTCGGTGTCGGATTCGGAGTAACCGAAGGTGTATCATCCGGGTCACTGCCCAGCTTTTTAAGATCTGCCGAGCTTATAGTTACGGTCCTGTCACGCCATGTTCCGCTCTCACCCTGAGAGGACAGCTTTATCTGTGTATCAAGCGCACTCACAGGGATATCAAACTGATAGCCCTCTTTTCCGCTGTCAAGCATTACCTTTCCGCACGGCTCTATCCAATCCTTGCTGTTTCCCGGTGCATCCTTGGCGGATCCCATATACAATCGAACATTGCCGATTCCGCCTGTGGTAAGTCTTGCCGTCATCCTGCCATTCTTCACAGTAAGGCGCACATCCACGACCTTGAACATCGCGGCACCCGTGCTGCCTGTTGTGCTGTATACTCCGTCCGCCGGTACATTAGGTGTCGGTGTTACTGTCGGTGTCGGCGGCTCTGTAGGCGAAGGCGGTGTTATCTCAGATATTTTGCCTAAAATACTGTTTATCTTAAATGTACTCTGCTTATCGTTCCATTTGCCGGTCGCTTTATTATGAACGACATATTTTATATCCTTGCCGAGATCCGACAACGGTATCTCGAAAGTAAAGCTTCTGTATGCATCACCTATATCAGATCTGTCAACCGCAGCTGCAGCCTTTTCGTCCTTTACCGAATCCTTATCCGAGACATCCCCTATATATAACTTATCATAATTCTTTGCCTGTGTTACAAGGGTGACCGTAGCTTTATTATTTTCGATCTTAAGCTGACTTTCCCTTTCAAAGCACAAAGCTATAACATTATTTGTAGGTGCTGCCGATCCGTAAAGATCGTAAACTCCGTTCTCTGTTGTTGCAGGTACATTGTCGAAATTCGGTATATTTATAAAAATATCCCTTGCGTGAGCAAACCATCCTGCATCATTTCCGGGAGTTACAGCTATGTTCATTCCCTGCTTTGATCTCGGGATCTCAAAGGTATATGACATAATGCCTGTATCCGCATCGTATTTTCCGATGCAGGACGCATCCTTGCCCTTTGCCTCTTCCTGAGTTCCTATATAAAGCTTATTCCAGCTGCGTTCTCCGGAATTCTTTGTATTTAATGTTATTACAATAGAATCACTCTTTAATACCGCCTTCGATGACACGATATTAAAATATCCCGAGGTCTTAGCTCCTGTTCCTCCGAATATTGCGGAAATGTCCGTATCCTCTGACTCATTTATACCTTCATCCGGAATATACATCCACAAATACTGGTTCGTATACCATGTTCCGTCAACTTTACATAAGGATAACGGAAGGACCTTTCCTTTATCTGATACCGGTCGTTTGAAATTAAATGTATATCCGCCGTCCTTATTTTCTTTTCCTTTTATTATATCTTCAGCTGCTGCATCCTGCGCACTGTCCTTGTAGCCGAAATAAAGCTTATTAAATGATACGTTTTTCGTGGTGACAGTTATGTCGAGTTCCTTATTGTCAGATGTTATATCCGAACTTTCAACAACGAACATTTTAAAATTATCTCCGTTGTCCTTTACGACCTTTACAGTGCTGCCGGTTATAACAGGCGCTGTCGGAAGGCTTACCGATACCTCGTTGGTCAATACCTCCGTTCCTGTTCCGTCAGAAATAAGACAGCGGTATTTTCCGGCAAGCTCCTCTGTCATCTTAAAGCTGTAATCCGATGCGTCATCTGCTCCATCTGCATCAGACCATGTCTTACCGTCCTTACTGAACTGCCATTTATAGGAAAGTGTTAATCCCTCGTCGCCCTGAGCCTCAAGCGAAAGCTTCACATGTGCACCCGGTGCTGCTGTCACATCTTTAGGCTGAACGGTTACGGTTATATTGCCCGGGGCCTTAAAATCAGAGAGTGCAGGTATTGCGATAGCAAGCTCACTTGAGATCGACCATGTACCCTTGCTTGCACTCTTAGGCACAAAATATACCGGCTTTCCCGCGCATGAGAGCGGAACACTGAAGGTATAGAACTGCAGATTTTTTGAAGCATCTGTTTTTCCCTCTACCGCATTTTTTTCAAGCGTACCGTCATTTACCTTTTGCGTAAGCTCTGCCTTACTGCTTACACTGTCTGTATATATGCTTATATGAGAATATGAAAACTTCCCTGATGAAGCAGGCTTTACACCTACGGAAACCTCTATCTTATTTCCTTTTACCTTAAATCCCGACTCGGCGATCTTGAACATTGTATAAGGTGTTCCGCGCTTGTCGGCCTTGTTCATTGCACTGTCCGAATAAACGGCTGATGCTGCACTGTCCGAAATATATCCGTCTTCATCGGAAGCAAGCTCTGCCTTTGCAGCGTTGCTTATGACCTCTCCGTATGTGCCGGAGATAATACAGCGATAATACCCTGCGGTATCCTTTGACATCTCAAACGAGTACTCTTTAGATGAAGCAGTCTCTCCCGTACAGTTGCTCCAGAGCGCATTGTCACTGCTGTACTGCCATTTATAAGAAAGTCCTTCACCGTCTGCCTCAACACTTAAATCAGCAGTTTTTCCGGTCTTTACACATACGTCCTTCGGCTGTGCAGTTATATTTGTAAGATTCGGAATGCTCATCCAGAGATACTCATCCGTCTTCCAGTGTGCAGCCTCCGTAACCGTTCCGTCAGAAGCGAGCTTATCACCTCTCCACAGAGATACCGGTATCCATGAATTTGCATCAGAAACAGGAACTTCTATCTGAAAATCAACCGATCTGCCGTTAACGGTTCCTTCAAAATAAGGTTCTTTAGTTTCATCTGTACAAAGTCCAAGATAGATCCTTGTCCAGATCTTTTTCTTTGCTGTCGTGAAAGAGATCTTTACTTTATCGCCATCTATCGTATAAACCGCATTTGATATAGGGAACATTCCGTATTCGCTTCCGTCTCCTCTTGAAACCTTGAGTCCGCTGATGGCTGCCGAGGGTTTATCAGGTGCTCCCGAAGGAGTCTCTTCTGCGGCCGTTGTCAGCTCATTTTCAGAGCTGCCTTCTTTTTTATTGCTCTCTTCGCTTTTCGCTCTTTCAGATGACGAAGCTTTTACCGCTGATTTTTCAGAAGCCTGTGAACCATCATTGCCTTTGTCCTTTTCTGCAGCTTCTTTATCTGTCTTGCCGTCAGCTTTATTTCCGGCAGCATCCTTTACGTCAATATCTTTTTCGTCTGCCTTTTTATCGGAAGCTTCATTATCAGCGGCCTCTTTATCTGACTTATCGGTATCATCCTTTTCTTCTTTAGAGATGCCTTCGTTTTCACCCTTATTTTTATCATCGTTTTTTGATGCGGAAGCATCTGTATCCGATGATCCTTTGGCTTCCTCTGAACTTCCTGTCGTGCTCAGCTCATACGTTGCTGATTTATTATCCTCTTCAGTGGCAATTGCTGTCTGTACCGCCTCTCCTGACACAGCAGGGATTTCATCTGCCGATGCAAATGATACCGAGCTCAATACCATTGTCGATGCTATCAAAACGGATATTGCTTTTACAAATCTCTTCTTCATTTTTCCTCCTGATTGCTTTAGAATAAAGATTTTATTTTGCAGAAAGAAACTTTCCTGTAAAATAAAAATGTCCCTTACACAGGGACACCAAACAGATCATGAGTTCCTTTTTTCATGATCATACATCTACCTCACAAAACGCCCCTGAGTTTCGTGCGGGCTATGAGTCATAAACGGAAAGACCCGACTTTACGGTGGCAAGGACGCCGCTGCGGAGATCGGCCGCATTCCATCCGAATATGCTTTTTGATTTCACATTCGATAACTTAACACAAATAGAAAGTTAAAGCAATGTATAATTGGATTACTGTCAAGTATTCGTTTGCAAATCTTTAATACGGATTAAATATCACACTGCGAGTGTGAGATATGCCGCCAAGACACGCTGCGTTTCCTACTCGCTGCACTCGCTTATCCACTCAGGCTCCTGCGCAAACTCGCCCTGCGGGCTCAGACATGCGCCCGCCTTCGTTGCTAGAGCGCAGCTCCCTACGGAAGCCTCGCTATCGTCTTTTGCGTCATATCATCACCCCTCGCAGCACAGATGAATTATCTGTTTCAACATACTTATTACCACAAAGTTCTCCTTGTCCGTAAAATTTACGACTGGTTACTGTCAAAGAATCGTTGATAACGGCAGCAACATGAGGTATATAATAATAGAAGAAAGCTGACCACAATACCATTGTATGTTTTACAGTATCAGTAACTACATCTTGTTGACTGTTACATATAGATGTGCGTCACCTAACATATGACATAACTGCTTAATATAAGAACAATTTTGATAAGACAGAAAGGAGACTGCAGAATGCATTCATTTACCTATTACACACCTACCAAAGTCTTTTTCGGAAAAGACGCATTAGACAGACTTACGGAAGCGATCGCACCATACGCTCCTGAAAAAGTAATGATCGTATACGGCGGAGGCAGTGTCAAAAGAAACGGCACCCTTGATAAAGTAGAGGCTGCTCTTACCGGCTCACATATCGATTATCTTGAATACGGCGGTGCTAAACCAAATCCTACACTTGATCACGCATATGAAGGTGTTCGCCTTGGCAAAGAAAATCATGTTGATTTTATACTTGCCATCGGAGGCGGCAGTGCCATAGATACCGCAAAGGCTATAGCTCACGGTGTTGCAAATCCCGATCTTGATATCTGGGATATATGGACAGGGAAATCAAAGCTGACCCAAACTCTTCCGCTTGGCTGCATCCTTACTATCCCTGCTGCCGGAAGCGAGATGAGCAATTCAGCTGTTCTTACAAATGAAAGCATCGGCTCAAAGAGAGGCCTTACTTCGGACCTGAACCGACCGAAATTTGCGATAATGGACCCGACGCTTACCTTTACATTACCGAAATATCAGATCGCATGCGGTGTAACCGATATCATGATGCACACAATGGACAGATATTTCAATCCGCTGGAAAATGAGCTTTCAGACTCGATCGCAGAGGCACTTCTTTGTACAGTTATCAAATACGGAAGGATCGGTATTAATGAGCCTGATAATTATGAAGCAATGAGCGAGATCATGTGGGCAGGTTCTCTTTCACACAATGACCTTACAGGACTTGGCGGAAAGAAGGACTTTGCTCCTCACCAGTTGGGACATGAGCTTTCGGCAAGATTTGACGTAGCTCACGGAGCATCTCTTTCTACGGTTTGGGCAAGCTGGGCGCGATATGTATATGAAGAAAAGCCGTCAAGGTTTGCCAGATTTGCAAGAAATGTATGGGGTATCGTTGAAGCAGATGACAATGCTGCCGCACTTGACGGAATCAAAAAAACCGAGGAATACTTCCATTCTTTGAACATGCCGACATGCTTTTCCGAGATAATAGGCGTTCAGGAGGAATCTGTACTGGAGGAGATGGCAGTAGGCTGCACCAGACAGGGAACAAGAAAGATAGGCTCCTTCATGGTTCTGGATTACGATGATATTTTAGCAATATACAAAGAAGCAGATCACTAAGCTGTTCAAACCATCCGACATATCCTTCTTATCATAGCTGCGCTCTACACTTTGTTTAGGTCGGTGCAAAACCATTGTCTTCCATACAATGGTTTTGCACCGTCGCAGAGCTTTTATCTAAATCAGAGGTTTGACTCCAACTAAAATAAGTTTAAAAGCACCCTGCCTTCACTCATTGCTTTCTTCACCCAATGTTTTCTGCCTCATATAATTCATGATTGCGATCATGAGATAGATCTTTGTATCAAGCCTTGAAAGGTCGCAGTCAAGTATCTCTTCGATCCTATGTATCTTATAGTGGACCGTATTTTTATGGATAAACATTTTCTCCGAAATTTCTTTAATACGACCGTCACATTTTAAATAGGTATTTATAAAAGTGACATAATCCGTTCCGCATGCATTGTCATATTCTATCAGAGGTTTCAGATACTCCTCATGTATCTGGTTCAATATATCCTGATTTTCAAGCCCCAATATGATCTTATAAAGACCAAGCTCATCATATCCCGCTATCCGCTTCGGAAGCTGTCCTGCTATCTTCATTGTCAGGATCTTCTGTGCCAGCAGATAGCTTTTTCTGAGGCACCTTATGCTCTTAGTGCTTCGGCCTACGCTGAAAACATACTCAAAGCTGTCGTATTCCTTTAAATACTCCCTTATTCTTTCTTCAGCTTCCTTTGATGAAATATTTGCAAATATAACTATGCAATCCGGACCCTCGGTATATGAAAAGATAAAATCCCCGTTCTCCTCTGACTCTTTAGCTATCTTTTCCGAAAGTTTCCCCGTGGTTATAAAATCCGAAAGCCCGGCTCCTGTCGGATGAACCATACATACACAATACTTCCAGTTCCTTGAATATCCCTTGCCTTCGATCTTGTATTCATAAAGCTCCCGTCTGTCAGGATATTTTATTGCGTTTTCAAATATAGTCTCAAGCTCCGGATCAGAAGATCGGTCATCTGATGATATCTTGTAAACAGCCTGCAGAAGCTCTTCTATATGGATGTGCCATGGCACTGTAAAAAGAGGAAAAGCATTTTTGTCGCAGAATCCCAACAGCTCATTTGAGATTTCTTTTATATAAGGGCCGATATTTACAACAAGTGCCGATGAGCCTGCCTTAAAGCTGTCTTTTGCGATCTCCGATAATTCGCTGGTATCATCCAGTGCAACTCCGGTCGTAAATACTATTTCCCGTCCGTCCAGAAATTCCGAGAATGATGGTTTTTCTATTATATGCGAGCATGAAACAGGATTTATAAGGCCCTTTTTTCCTGCCACTGCCTTTACTTCTTTATCTTTTACTATTTCAAACCAATCCGAAACACGAGCCGGCATAATACCACCTCCGACAAGCAGCTCATTTCATGTAATTAAAGTCGAACGCTCGCAAGACTTGATGTGTGATTTCAGTGCAGCGTCAGCCGGCATATTCTTCTTAAAACCGCTGTGCATACTCGCGGAACGTTTATCTCAGTCGGAGATCTGGCTCTCACTGAGATAAGCCAAAAAAAGTTCACCACTTATAGCAGAGGGATCATTCCGGACTGAAAAAATAGAGCAAGGGCTGTAAAAGCTCCCTTGCTCTATTTGAGAAATAATAGCAGAAATATGTGATTTGTCAAGCCATGGCAAAGCTGTCTTAACATTGTCTATGGCAAAATCTTAACATTGTCTCAATAGTCTTTTATGGCACTCATGGCATGATTACCTCAAATGTCGTTCCGCAAGGATCACTTTTGCTTACCGATATCGTTCCTTCATGCAGCCTTACGATCTCATACACAAGGGCAAGTCCAAGTCCTACTCCTCCAAGCTCCCTGCTCCTTGACTTATCCACTCTGAAAAAAGGTTCAAATATCCTTTCCCTGTCATTTTCAGATATCCCTTTTCCGGTATCCTCCACCTCTATTACGACATGTTCGCTTCTTTTGTTTATCAGAACTCTGACTCTTCCGTTCTGTACATTATATTTAATGGCATTTTCAACGAGATTATATACCATACGATAAAGCAGGATATCACTTCCCATCATATGTGTCTCTTCTCCAATCACCGCAAGCTCAATATTTTTCTCCTGTGCAAGCGGCTCAAGATCTGTAATGACCTCCTCGGCAAGAGAATACAGCTCCACATCATTGCTGCGTTCTACGGTCTGCAGCTCGCTCATATCAAGCAGCGTTCCGACAAGCTTGGTAAGCCGTTCATTCTGTTCCGTTATCATCCTTATGGTCTCTGCAGTCTCAGCATCGTTCCCCGGATGCTCCGAGGCATTATACATATCCAGCTGTGACTGTATCAGTGCAAGCGGCGTCCGAAGCTCATGCGCGGCATTTCCCGTAAACTGCCTTTGTATCTCAAATGACTCCGAAAGCCTTCCCAGCATCTTGTTGTAGGCCTTTCCGAGCCTTTCGAATTCAGCAACTCCCTTTTCATCTATATAGCTGTCTGTCAGATTTTGGAGCTGTACTTTTTCAACGCTGTCCGAAAATTCCCGAAGAGGTTTCAACGCACGCCCGCTTACAAAATACGTAACCATGCCGCCCAATACCGTAACGATAGCCGTTATTATAAGATTCTTCTTGCGATAATTCTCCTTCGTATCAAATACCTTTACCGAAAAATCATCACAAAAATTCTCCCATTCATCTTCCGGGATATTTATATAAATATCCTCTGTGTTTCCCTGATCTGTGACTGCCTTGTTGAGCGAATCCATATAATAAATGCCGTTTTTATATAAAAGAAATTCCAGGCTCAGGCATATAACTACAATCAGGATCGCCGTGAGTATGGTAAGCCGCCATTGAAGCGAGAGCTTTTTCATTTGCCGTCTCCTCCTATCTTATAGCCCTCTCCTATCTTGTTCGTGATAGGATCATGTCCAAGTACACTGCGCAGCTTTTTTCTAAGCGAGGACATATGCACTCTTACCGATCCGTTAAAGGAGTCAACAGTCGCATCCCATACATGCTCTATAAGCTCCTCCTGACTTACCGGTCTTCCTTCATTTAATAAAAGGTACTCCAGAATACCGCTCTCTTTTCTCGTAAGTGCAACCTTTTCCCCGTTTGCCAGAGTTGTCCTCTCCTTTGTATCAAAGCACACCCCGTCACACTCAAGGATGACATCCTTTTGGATAAACCTGCGCCTTGTAAGGCTTCTCACTCTTGCCTCAAGCTCCTTAAGATGAAACGGTTTTTCCATGTAGTCGTTTGCCCCTGCATCAAGCCCCTCAACCTTATCAGCTATCTGACCTCTTGCTGATAATATAAGGACCTTGGTCTCTTCGTTTTCTTTTCTGAGCTCCCTTAGGATCTCCATCCCGTCTGTTCCCGGGAGATTAAGATCGAGTATTATAAGATCATACTCTTCCGAAAATATCATCTCTAGGGCATCATCCCCGTTGTAGCAAATATCTGTCTCATATCCTGCATTATGCAGGCTTTTCGCTATCATATCACAGAGTCTTTTTTCATCTTCTACTATCAGTAATCGCATACGGCTCCTTTTTATTTCATTCAGAATTCTTAACAGAGATTTTACAATGACAATTGTATAATGACAACGTCAGAGGGTCAATAAAACAAATCCGTCATAGTTTTCATGTGATATTCAAACTGGTATACAATGCATCCGGACTGACAAAATACTACAAAAAGGAGCGTTATTTTGAAAAGCAGGACAAAAACGGTACTTCAGATAATCCTCATAGCCGCCGGCATAGCCATGGTCGTTTACGGTGCAATGCGCGGGGAAACGGAAACTGTTTTAAGCAAGGCAATAAAATTATGTTTGGAGTGTGTAGGAATTGGATAAAAGGACTAATATAATATCAAACTTTTTTGCCCGCTTTCGCGGATTGATACAGGCGGCAGCTACGCTGCTCACGAACATACACCTTCCCAATCTGTTTAACGGAACTATATACCGGGGAAGCGGAAAAAATGCATGCGTTCCCGGACTCAACTGTTATTCATGTCCGGCCGCATCAGGTGCCTGTCCTATCGGAGCATTTCAGGCAGTCCTCGGTTCATCAAAATTCAAATTCTCTTATTATATAGTAGGATTCTTTATTCTGATGGGAGTGCTGCTCGGAAGGTTCATATGCGGATTCCTTTGTCCCTTCGGATGGTTTCAGGATCTTATCCATAAGATTCCGTTTTTCAAAAAGCTTTCAACAAAAAAGCTGAAGCCGCTTAGGTACCTTAAATACATTATACTTGTCGTATTTGTTATAATCCTTCCTCTTACGGCAATAAATTCCTTAGGCATGGGAGATCCGTTTTTCTGCAAATTCGTATGTCCGCAGGGTGTTCTTGAGGGAGCGATACCTCTTTCTCTTGTAAATGACGGAATACGATCGGCTCTCGGAAGTCTCTTTACATTCAAAAGCATCATACTAATAAGCTTTATAGTCTTAAGCCTTTTGTTTTACAGACCGTTCTGCAAATGGATATGTCCTCTCGGAGCCATATATTCACTCTTCAACAAAGTATCTTTAATGAAGATGAATGTTGATGAGGATAAGTGCATCGGCTGCAAAAAGTGCGTAAAGGCCTGCAAAATGGATGTCGACGTAACCAAAGCACCTAACCATCTCGAATGCATACGCTGCGGTGCATGTATAAAGGTCTGCCCTGCAGATGCCATATGCTACAAATACGGATTCGGAAACTCATGCAAAAAGCAGGCTAAATCAGCCAAAACTCAGAAGTCTAACCGATAAAACGAATATGGCCTATGCTCACCCATTTCACCGATTATAGAAGGACTTCACCCGAATCGAGATAAATCAATTATCCGGTAAACCATGAACTCAAGAAACCACTAATACAAGTAACCAATCGAATCACAATCAAGCAAATTTATCAATCAATTATTTCAATAAACCAATTGATTTGACAAATAAATATAAATAACAATAACATTTATAAGGAGAAACATTATGAAATCAAAACACTTAGTCACAGGAATTCTCGCATTTTCCATGATACTTGCACTTGCAGGCTGTTCGGCAGACAAAGGCTCATACGCACAAAGCAGCTCTTCTGCACAAAGCAGCTCATCCGTCAAAAGCGGTTCAACCATGGAGGAAAGAGACAGCGCTATAATCAACGGTTCCGATGAC
>OQVT01000077.1_pt1 | contig 37121 bp, 33 predicted proteins | sample 1691561 | NCBI WGS metagenome assembly OQVT01 (sample SAMN03418260, study PRJEB22391) | human gut metagenome | biome: human-gut; feature: organic feature; material: feces | host: Homo sapiens | place: Tanzania | collected 2013-01 | reverse complement strand
CCTCGTATTCCTTCAGCATTCCGTCGGTGCCAACAGCAGTCTCGGTTGCCTTGACAACGCTTGTACCTACGGCGCACACATGGCGTCCTTCCTGCTTTGTCTTGTTGACGATAGCGCAAGCCTCAGCGCCGATGTGCATCTGCTCAGAGTCCATCTTGTGCTTGGTAAGGTCCTCCACCTCGATGTCGTGGAAGTTGCCCAAACCGCAATGCAGGGTGATATAAGCGAAGTTAAGACCCTTGATTTCCATGCGCTTCATCAGCTCGCGCGAGAAGTGCAAGCCTGTAGCAGGAGCAGTAACGGCACCTTCGTTCTTGGCGAAGATACACTGGAAGTCGTCGAAGTCGTCCTCTGTAGCATGATGGTTTTCGCGACGGTCGATGATATAGCGTGGCAGCGGAGCCTCGCCAAGTGCAAACAGTTCGCGCTTGAACTCGTCGTGCGGACAGTCGTAGAGGAAACGCAGCGTACGACCGCGACTTGTAGTGTTGTCGATGACCTCAGCCACCATTGTGCCCGACTCGTCGAAGAACAGCTTGTTGCCTATACGAATCTTACGCGCCGGCTCAACGAGCACGTCCCAGAGGCGCATCTCCTCATTGAGTTCGCGCAGCAAGAACACCTCAATCTTAGCATCTGTCTTCTCCTTTGTGCCATAGAGGCGCGCAGGAAACACCTTAGTGTCGTTGAAGATGAATGTATCGTGCTCGTCGAAGTAGTCGAGTACGTTGCGGAAGTCGAGATATTCGCCCTCGATGGGGTTGCCGTCGGCATCCTTCTTATACATGTCAATAGTTTGAGATTTCTTGTGCAGAACCATCAGACGGCACTCGTCGCGACGTGTAATGCGGAAAGTCTCCTTCTCGCCCTTGTCGTTCTCAAACTCACGGTACAAGCTGTGAGGATAGAGTGCAATCTGGTCCTCGGGTAATTTGAATTTAAACTGTGATAACTTCATAGTACGTTTTTATTTATTCATCTTCTGTTGTTTCTATTGTCTGATTGGCGAGCCACTCCTCAAACTGCGTCAGTTCGAGGCAGTCCTCTACGCGATACTCGCCCGAACGGGTGCGGCACAGCTCAGTGAGATAAGCTCCCGAATCGAGCGCGCGACCTATGTCGCGAGCCAAAGCACGTATGTATGTGCCCTTGCCGCACGCTACGCGTATCGACATCTGCATGCGTTCGGGATCGAACGAGGTCAGCTCTATATCGTCGATGCGTATCTTCTTGGGCTGCAGTTCCACGTCCTTACCCTTACGGCGCAAGTCGTAGGCTCGCTGTCCGCTCACCTTGCATGCGCTGAACGTAGGCGGCACCTGCTCGATGTCGCCCTTGAAGCGCTCAAGCACCTGCTCTATGCGCTCACGTGTGATGCCGTCGGTGGGATAAGTCTCGTTGACCGGATGCTCCATGTCGTAGCTTGGCGTTGTGGCACCGAGCTGTAGCGTGGCTGTATATTCCTTGCCATGCTGCTGAAACTCCTCGATGCGCTTGGTGAACTTGCCAGTACATAGCACCAGCACGCCCGTAGCGAGAGGGTCGAGCGTTCCGGCATGACCCACCTTAAGTTTCTTCACCCCAAGACGCATACACAGACGCTTGCGCACAAAGGCAAGAGCGCTGAAGCTCGTCATGTCAAGGGGTTTGTTGATGGCGATGACTTCGCCTTTGGTGAAATTCATTCGCAGTATGTAGTCTTTTAATTTATAAGAGTCGGTTTATAAGAGCGAGCACACTATAGTGACGGCTCCTGCTATGGCGCAGTAGATGCCGAAGTAGATGAGTTTGCCCTTCTTCACGATATTTATCATCCACTTGCAAGCCAGGCAGCCGCTAACGAAGGCGGCAATGAAGCCTACCACGAGCGGCAGAACGCTGATGTCGCCGAAAGCCTCTTCGCCTTTGGCAGCCTTAAGTACGTCGAGCAGAGCCTCACCGAGTATCGGCGGGATTACCATGAGGAACGAGAACTGTGCCAGCTTCTCCTTCTTGTTGCCCAACAGAAGTCCCGTGGCGATGGTAGAACCCGAGCGCGACAGTCCGGGCAGCACGGCGCAAGCCTGAGCCAATCCGATGATGAAGGCATCCTTGAGCGAAATATGCTCGCGCTGACGCGGTTTGGCGTAATAAGAGAATGTGAGCAGCAGGGCTGTCAGCAACAGACAGCAACCCACAATGAGCAGTCCCGAACCGAATATCTCCTCTACCGTGTCCTTGAAGAACACGCCGACGATGCCTATAGGTATCATCGACACGACGATGTTGAGGAAATACTTGGTCTCGTCGTTCATCTTAAACTTGAAGAGTCCTTTCAGTATCCAGTCTATCTCCTTCCACAATACCACGAATGTACTCATCACTGTAGCAACGTGCACCAATACGGTGAATGCCAGATTCTCCTCGCCATCAATGCCAAAGAGGTATGAACCGATGGCAAGATGGCCGCTGCTACTTACCGGCAAATATTCTGTAAGGCCCTGAACAATGCCCAGGACCAACGCTTGTAACCAATCCACTTGCTTTAATTATTAATGATTAATTATTAATGTTTAATTCTTTATTGATGATTAATGATTAATGTTTAACGATTAATGTTTTAGAATAATTAATCATTAAACATTAATAATTAAACACTACCATTAGTCTTTCGGTTTTCTGATTATCGCATATACGATTGATATGAAGCCGATGAAGCAAACCACCGGAGCCACCTTGATGCGACGCACGCTGAAGATGTCAGCATCAAACACCGACTCGTCGCTACCGCCACCACTCATAAGGATGAAACCAAGAATGACAATAGCCATTCCCACAGCAATGAGAATGAAATTGACCTTGTCGAAAGCATAATTTCTCTTGTCCACTTTTCTTTTTTATTAATGTTTAATTAATGTTCAATTAACGGGCATTAATGTTCTGAACAAAACGCGCAAAGCGCGAAATAAAATTATTAGCACACAACAATAATATATGAGCCTAAACAGGGAAATAATGAAATCTCTATTTTATTCCCCTTTCGTTCAACGCCTTGCTATATTTTGCTGCGTTCTGTAGATGTTCTTGATAAGAGCGGGCGAAGTTGTGGGTGCCACTGAAGTCTTCCTTTGCGCACATGTAGATGAAGTCGTGGTTCACATGGTTAAGCACAGCGTCGATGCCGGCAACCGAAGGAATGCGGATGGGGCCTGGGGGTAAGCCTGGGTTGACGTAGGTGTTGTACGGGCTCTTGATGTGCAGCAGATTGTTGTATATGCGCTTAAGGTCGAAACGCTTCCACGCATACTTGATCGTGGGGTCTGCTTGCAGCGGCATGCCCTCAGGATATTCGGCATTGCGGAGCATCAGACGGTTATAGTACATTCCTGCCACCATAGGCTTCTCCTCGTCGTTTGCCGTCTCCTCGTCCACGATGCTTGCCAGCGTTATCACCTCGTTGGGCGTGAGCTTCATCTGCTGCGCCTTCACCGTGCGGTCGCCCTCCCAGAAGCGTTTGCTCTCTTTCTGCATGCGGTCGAGCAGACGTTCCACCGACGTGTTCCAGTAGATGTCGTAGGTGTTGGGTATGAACATGCAGGCAATGGTCGTTGTGTCGTAGCCATATTTCTCGCATGTAGCCTCGCTGGTGAGCGCTTTGGCAATGTCGGCGCTGTCAACCATCAGTCGCTTTGACAGTTCGGCGGCCAGCTTGTCGAGCGTGCGAACGGAAGGCACGGTCAGGTTAACAGGCGTCTGCTGCCCGTTTCTCATGTGGCGGAACGTCTGCAAGGCTCCTGTTGACGGCTCAACGGCGTAACGTCCTGTGCGCACATGCGAGGCGTAGCTTGTGGCGTTGGTGAGGAGCTTGAAAGCAGCAAGCGAGTGGCTTGCCGAGACATCAGACAGCTTGGTGTAGACCGAGTCGATGTTGTCGTCGTCGTCTACATAAACATAATGTGTCTCGCCGTCCTTCGACATGGACGAGAAAAAGTAGTAGTAGCCCACACCTGCTGCCATCACGGCACAGGCTGCTGCTGCCACCGCACATTTCTTTATAAGGTTCTTTTTCATGTTCGTCTTTTTTCTGTTTGTTCTCTTTCTTTTTTCTGTTTGTTCTCTTTCTTTTTATCTCCTTTTCAATTTGCAAAAGTAATCTTATTTTTTCATATATCGCCCTTTTTGTATGTTTTATATTGGGGTCGCAATGTTTAATTGTTGCTGAATTATGATAAAATGTTACAAAAAATGAGGAAAATACAAACAAGTGTTAATGTTTGGCCCTGGTGATAAACTTTTATGCGTCTTGTTGCATCTAATAGCCAGATGACATTAATTATCGACAGAACTAATTTATCAAGAACATAAGATGAAGACATTCTCAAAAACATGTGTGGCTGTAGCCCTCCTTCTCGCCTCGTTTTCTCAGGCAGAGGCACGTCAATGGACGTTGGGCGACTGCGTTAACTATGCCCTTGCCAACAACATATCGTTGAAGAAAACCAAGGTGCAGCAGCTCACAGCTCTTGAAGACGTGAAGCAGAGTCAGGCGGCGTTGCTACCGTCGCTTGATTTTTCTACTTCTCAAAACATCACTTATCGTCCGTGGCCGGAAAGCGGACGCCAGACCGTTGCCAACGGATATGTGCAGTCGAGCGTGGACAAGACCTATTATAACGGCTCCTACTCGGTGAGCGGCAACTGGACCGTGTGGAACGGCGGACGCAACACCAACCAGGTGAAGCTTAACAAGCTCACGGAGCAACAGGCGGTGCTCGACTCGGCTCAGACGGCTAACAACATTCTGGAGCAGATCGCGCAGCTCTATGTGCAGATTCTCTATTCGAACGAGGCCATAAAGGTTAACAAGTCGAGCCTTGAGACAAGCAAGGCCAACGAGGAGCGCGGAAAGACAATGGTGGGCGTGGGAAAAATGAGTAAGGCTGACCTCGCACAGCTCACCTCGCAACGCGCACAGGACGAGTATAACATTGTGGAGGCAGAGAGCAACCTTCGCAACTATAAGCGCCAACTCAAGCAACTGCTACAGATCACCAACGACGACGAGTTTGACGTGGCTGTGCCAGAGGCGACCGATGCCATGGCGCTCGAAGCGGTGCCGGCGCTCAACGATGTCTACACGGCGACCATAGAGCACCGTCCAGAGATCAAGGCGGCACAGCTCGGTGTGGAGAGCAGCGACCTGAGCCTGAAGATTGCCAAGGCGCAACGCATGCCGACCATCGGTCTGAACCTCGGCGTGGCGACCAACACCACGTCAATGAGCAACGACGCATGGGGCTCGCAGATGAAGACCAACTTTAACGTGGGTGGCGGCGTTACGCTGAGCATTCCGCTCTTCGACAACCGTTCGTCAAAGACTGCTGCCAACAAGGCCATGCTGCAACGTGAAAGCTACATGCTCGACATGAAAGACAAGCAGACCACGCTCTACTCGACCGTGGAGAACTACTGGCTGCAGGCTGTCACGAACCAGAACAAGTTTAAGGCGGCACAGGTGTCGACACAGAGCGCACAAGTGAGCTACGACCTGCTGAGCGAGCAGTTCCGTCTGGGTCTCAAGAACATTGTCGAACTGATGACGGGCAAGGATAACCTCCTGAAGGCGCAGCAGAACGAGCTACAGAGCAAATATCTGGCAATTCTGAACCTCAACATGCTCAATTTCTACAAGACGGGTGAACTGAAATAAAAAACAAATAAGAGAGAGATGAAAAAGATAAGCAAAGTGTATATCGCCGCTGGAGTGGTGGCGATAGTGGCTGTTGTTGCCTGGGCTATGTCGGGCGGCAAGAAGCAAGAAGAGGTGTCGTTCGACACGGCAAAGGTGGCACCTGCCAACCTCATGACCAGCGTCACGGCAACAGGAACCATCGAGCCTGTGACATCGGTGACCGTGGGTACACAGGTGAGCGGCATCGTGAGCAAACTGTATGTCGACTACAACTCGGTGGTGAAGAAAGGACAGGTCATAGCGGAGCTCGACAAGACAAACCTCGTCAGTCAGCTTAATGCTTCGAAGGCGACGCTGGCAAGCGCACAGAGCAAGCTCAACTATGAGTCGGCCAATTTCAAGCGTTATGCCACACTTTACAAAAAAGGTCTGGTGAGCGCCGATGAGTATGAGAACGCACAGCTCACCTACAAGCAGGCAAAGGATCAGGTGGCCACAGCTAAGGAGGATGTGCAGCGTGCACAAACAAACCTCGGCTATGCAACTATCACATCGCCCATCGACGGTGTGGTGCTGTCAAAGTCGGTGGAGGAGGGTCAGACAGTGGCTGCCAGCTTCTCTACGCCAGAACTGTTCACCATTGCGCAGAACCTTAAGGAGATGCAGGTGGTGGCTGATGTGGATGAGGCCGACATTGGCGATGTGAAGGAGGGTGAGCGTGTGACGTTCACCGTCGATGCCTATCCCGACGACACCTTCGAGGGAACGGTAAAGCAGGTGCGCCAAGAGGCTACCACGACAAACAACGTCGTGACTTATGAGGTGGTGATAAGCGCTCCCAACGCTGCCCTCAAACTGAAGCCGGGTCTCACAGCCAACGTTACCATCTACACCGCCGAGCGCAAGAACGTGACGTGTGTGCCCTCAAAGGCTTTGCGTTACACGCCTACCAAGGAGACCGTTGGCAAGCGCAAGATTGTCGACTGCAACGGCAAGAACAAGGTGTGGACCATCGAGGGCAACAGTCTGGTGGCTCACCGTGTGAACATAGGCATGACCGATGGCACCAACACGGAGCTGCTTAGCGGCATGAAGCTCGGAGCAGAGGTGATCACAGGCATCAACGTGGCTTCGCCCGACGATGAGGCCACCGCCGACGGCAGCAGCGAGAAGAGTCCGTTTGCGCCAGGCCCTCCGGGAAAGAACAAGAAGAAATAAAGGCAAAAGGAGAATAACCTGTATGGATAACAACAAGAAAGCGGTTATTGAACTGCAGAACGTGAAGCGCGAGTTTGTCGTCGGCGATGAGACTGTTCATGCCCTTCGTGGCGTGTCGTTCAAGATCTATGAGGGCGAGTTCGTGACCATCATGGGAAAATCGGGGTCAGGCAAGTCGACGCTGCTCAACCAGCTCGGCTGCCTTGACACACCGAGCAGTGGCGAGTATCTGCTCGACGGCATCTCCGTGCGTACCATGTCGAAGAGCCAGCGTGCGGTGCTGCGCAACAGAAAGATTGGGTTTATCTTCCAAAACTATAACCTGTTGCCTAAGACCACAAGTGTGGAGAATGTGGAGCTGCCGCTGATGTACAACTCGGCTGTGGGAGCGAAGGAGCGGTTCGACCGCGCCGTGGAGGCTCTTAAGGCCGTGGGTCTGGGCAGCCGATTGTATCATAAGTCAAACCAGATGTCGGGTGGTCAGATGCAGCGTGTCGCCATTGCGCGTGCGCTTGTCAACAACCCCGCCGTCATCCTTGCAGATGAGGCTACGGGTAACCTCGACACGCGCACCTCGTTTGAGATCTTGGTGCTCTTCCAGAAGCTGCATGCCGAGGGACGCACCATTATCTTCGTGACACATAACCCCGACATCGCCCACTACTCATCACGCAACATCATGCTGCGCGATGGCAAGGTGATAAGCGACGAGTATAACCATAACATCCTCTCGGCTGCCGACGGACTGGCTGCGTTGCCGCCAAACTCGGACGAATAGATGATGTTAAGTGACCATTACATAATTTTTTTATGAACTACAGCAATTTATTCAAGATAGCCCTCCGCGCCATCGCAGCCAACAAGATGCGGTCGTTCCTCACCGCCCTCGGCATAATCATCGGCGTGGCGTCGGTCATCACGATGTTGGCGATTGGTCAAGGCTCAAAGAAAAGCATACAGGCCAACATCGCCGAGATGGGCTCAAACATGATCATGATCAGTCCGGGAGCAGACCGCGGACCGGGTGGCGTGAGACAGGATGCCTCATCAATGGAGACTCTTAAGCTCACCGACTATCAGGCTCTTAAGGACGAGTGTAATTATATCAAAGGCATCAGTCCAACGGTCAACAGCAGCGGACAGTGGATCTACGGCAACAACAACACGCCGTCAAGCATCTATGGTGTTAACCTCGACTATCTCGACATTCGTCAGCTCTCTGTGAGCGATGGCGAGATGTTCACCGAGGCCGACATCAAAGCCAGCGCCAAGGTGTGTGTGCTCGGTCAGACCATCGTAGACAACCTCTTCCCCGACGGCTCTGACCCCGTGGGACGTGTGGTGCGCTTCAACAGCATCCCGTTCCGTGTGGTGGGCGTGCTCAAGAAGAAGGGCTACAACTCTATGGGCATGGACCAGGATGACCTCGCACTCGCTCCTTACACCACGGTCATGAAGCGCATCCTTGCACAGACATATCTTGGGGGCATCACCTGCTCGGCAATAACCGAGGGTGTGACCGAGCAGGCAACGGAGGAGATAACGAAGATCTTGCGACGCACGCATAAGCTCAAGGACGCTACTGATACCACCGAGGCCGACTCTGACGACTTCAACATACGTTCTCAGGAGGAGTTGGCGAGCATGATGAACTCGACCACCGACATGCTGACCATCTTGCTTGGCTGTGTGGCTGGCATCTCGCTCATTGTGGGCGGCATAGGCATCATGAACATCATGTATGTGAGCGTCACGGAGCGCACTCGTGAGATTGGTCTGCGCATGAGTGTTGGTGCGCGTGGTGTCGACATCCTCAACCAGTTTCTTATCGAGGCAATCTTGCTTAGCGTCACAGGTGGACTCATTGGTGTGCTTCTTGGCGTAGGTGCATCCTATACCGTGAACCTCGTTGCCCATTGGCCAATAAGCATTCAGCCGTGGAGCATCATCATGAGTTTCGCCGTGTGTACCTTCACTGGCGTCTTCTTCGGATGGTATCCTGCCAAGAAGGCTGCACAGCTCGACCCCATTGAGGCTATACGTTACGAGTAACTCAAAATTATTGCGCCTGCTGGCGCAATAATTTTGAATTTTGAATTTTGATTTTTGAGTTTTGAATTTTCGGCTTTCAGCCGATTTTGAGTTATCGAATTTTGAATTTTGAATTTTGAGTTTTGAATTATCGATTATTGATTTTTGAATTTTGAGTTTTGATTTTTGAATTATCGGCTTTCAGCCGATTTTGAGTTGTCGATTTTTGATTTTTGAATTTTGAGTTTTGATTTTTGAATTATCGATTTTTGAATTTTGAGCTTTGATTTTTAAATTATCATTTTTGATTTTCCAATTCAAAATTGAACAATTCCTAATTGCGGCAAAGCCGCAATAATTCAAAACTCAAAATTCAAAACTCAAAACTCCTACGGCATGTCCTCAGGTTGAGAGATGAGTGTTGTTGCCCCATGCTCAAGCAGAAACTCCTTGTCGCGGAAGCCCCAAAGCACGCTCACGCAAGGCATGCCGCTGTTCTTGGCTGTCATGATGTCCACGTCGCTGTCACCAATGTAGACGGCACCTTCCTTGTCAACGCCCAGTTCGCGCAAGGCTTCAATCACCGTGTCGGGAGCAGGCTTCTTGCGAATGTCCTCGCGTTCACCAATGGCCACAGGCACCAGGTCGCCAAAGAAATGACGACAGAGCTCGCGGGTGGCGGCATAAAACTTGTTGCTCACCACGGCAATGTTCTTGCCCTCAGCCTTCAACTGCTCAAGCAGCTGCATGATGCCGGGGTAGGGTTGCGTGGTGTCGAGGTTATGCTGCATGTAATGTTGGCGGAAGGTGGCGAAGGTTTCCTCAAACAGAGGGTTGTTCAAACCATCGGGTATGGCACGTTCCATGAGCTTCTTCACGCCGTTGCCCACAAAGCGGCGCACCTCATCGAGAGAGCGCTCGGGCATGTGGTGTGTGCGCAAGGCATAGTTGGTGCTTGCTGCGAGGTCGGCGAGTGTGCTCAGCAGGGTGCCGTCAAGATCAAAAATATAAGTCTTATATTTGTGCATCTTCTTTCTTTCTCCCTTTCTTTTTATTTTGTAAGTGCGTTCAAGCGTGCTATATATTTGCCAAGGATGTCAAACTCGATGTTCACCACCGAGCCCACCTCTATGTCACAGAAGTTGGTGTTGTCGTGAGTGTAAGGAATTATAGCCACGCTGAACGAGTTGGCTGTGGGGTTGCAGACCGTCAGCGACACGCCGTTCACCGTTACCGAGCCTTTGTCTACGGTGAAATAGCCGCGGCTGGCCATCTCCTTGTCAAACTCATACTCGAACGTGTAGTAGGTAGAACCTTGTGCGTCTTTCTTCTCTTTGCAAACAGCTGTGCCGTCAACATGTCCCTGAACGATGTGACCGTCGAGGCGGCCGTTCATCATCATGGAGCGCTCCACGTTAACCTTGTCGCCCACCTTCAGCAGTCCGAGGTTTGAGCGGTCGAGCGTTTCTTTCATTGCTGTCACGGTGTATGTGTCGGCTGTCTTCTTTACCACGGTCAGGCACACGCCGTTATGCGCCACGCTCTGATCGATGGTCAGCTCGTTGGTGAAAGAGCAGCTTAGTGTGAAATCGATATTCTCTTGATTCTTCTCAATGGCTACAACGGTTGCCATCTCTTCTACTATTCCAGAAAACATAATGCTGTGTTTTATAAAAATGCTGAGATTTATAATTGGATAAATTTTTGCAACGAATAATCTCCATGCAATGGTTAAGCACAATGCAATGGTTAAGCTCCATGCAATGGCTAATCTTCATGCAATGGTTAAGCTTCATGCAATAGCTACTTTCCATGCAATGGTTAATCTCTTACTCCTTTTCTGTGTGGGGTAAAGATTGAAAGCAAGGATTGGGAGAAAGGGGAGAAAGGTGTGAAAGAGAAAAAGAAAGAGGGAATTGCCCGATGATGTGATGAAACTCCGAGTAATATAAGAATTGAGTGCTCTCCGTCTTTGTAATCCACCGGCTTTTCAGCTTAGTTCCTTACGGATTTTATATGGCCCGCCATTGACAAAAGAAGCTTTCTCGGTTGTTGTTTTAAAATTGATGAGTATCCCGATCAAATCGGCACAATCCCCTGTATCGTTCTCCTTTCAGTTTCTTCTTGATAGTGCAAAGTTACTGCTTTATTGCTAAAGTTCCAAATCTTTGCTGTCTTTTTTGTAACAATAGAGTCTTCCGACAAACCTTCTGCATGTTTAAGGTTGTCTTCTTTCAACCCTCTTGTTGTCCTTTTCTTCTTTGGACCTTTCTTTTTCTTCTTTTCCTCTTTTCTCTTTTTCTTCTGTTGCCTTTTTTCTCCTTTTTTTCTCCTTTTTCTTCTCCTTTTTCTTCTCCTTCTCCTTTTTCTCTTTTTCTTTTTTTCTTAAGATATTTTTGTCTTAAGCCTTTTGCTGTTTAAATATCCTCAAGGTCTTCAGATGTGCGTTCGAGTATGCTTGCAGCCAGTCCGTCGGCGGTCTGTATTATAGACACGAGCGGGTAGAGCTTGCGTGCTGTGTCGTAGCAGCGTTCGTCCTCATAGCTGTTCATGTTTAGACCGAAGGCACCCATGTGCCAGCGTATGGCGAGCATCTCTGCATCGCTGAGATCCAGTCCGCTGCACAGAAGCAGGATGACCGATTTCTCGCCATGTCCCATAGGAAAGTCCTTATATGTTATCTTGTAGCCCTCACAGTCTTCCCATTGTCCGAGAGCGTTCTTGCGCTTCTTGACAGAGCGTCTGTAGATGTCGCTTTTGCACACGTCGTGCAGCAGACTGGCAATAATTATGCTGTCGCGTTTCACCTCTGTCTCCAAGGCCGGCTCAAGAGGCTTCATTGCTTCCCATATAGCGAGTGCAGCGCGGCAGGTGTTGATTGAATGTTTCACCAATCCTCCTTCCACGTTAAGATGGTGTCCTGCCGAGGCCGGTGCCTCAAAGAACCCAAGGTTTTCAAGATCGCTGATAACGTCTTCCACGCCATCGCGCTTTGTTGAGCGGAGCAGTTCGAGAAACTCCTCCTTGTTTGCGTTGATGTCAAGTTTCATATTTTTTCTATTGTTTCTTCCCCAAAATACTTGTCAAACTCTTTTCTCAGCAGCGTCTTGTCAACGATAATTTCTCTTATCACGCGCAGCGCTTCCTGGTTAGGAGAGTTTTGGATCCACAGCTTGATGTAGCCGTGGGCTGAGTATTTGTTTTCCATGTGGTCGACGAAGCGCTTCCATTGTTCCTCTTCCGATTTCTCCGGATAATGCGCCAAGCCATAGAGCACCGTGCGGCGGAACACCGTCTCGGGACGCAGGTCGCGGTCGGCTTCTGCCACAATCTTGCCGTATATGCTGCGGGGAGCATGCGAGGCAGAGGCGCGGTGGTCTTCCACAGCCTCGCGCATGATCTTTATCTGCTCGGGCGAGAACCAGCGGCGCAGACGCATGTCGGCAGCCAAGATCTTGCCGCTCGTCAGGTGGTGGATGGCACGCGGTCCCTCCAGTCCGAGGTCATGGTAGGCGGCGATGACGTATGCCATGTTGATGTCGGCTCCGATGGTGCGTGCCAGCTCCAGCGAGCGTTTTATCACGCTGTTGGCATGAGAGAGGTTGTGAGCCTTGTCGAAGGCCGCATATTTAGGCAAAATATTTTGTTCGACAAACTCCATGATGTCGAGACTTACATTTCGTGTGTCCATAAGGAATGTTGTTGCTATTTATTTGCAAAATTAATCTATTATGGTTAATTTTGCAAGAACATTCAACATTAATTAAAAGAATAATTCAAAACGGTTAATTAGAAACGTCAAGATACATAAAAATTATGGATGATACAAACGTGAGAGTAAATTCGGCCAAGGCGTGGTTCCTTGCAGCGCGTCCAAAGACGTTGACAGGTGCTGCTGTGCCTGTGATGATAGGCATTGCCTGTGCTGTGGCTTTGCATGGTGCGGAGGTGAGATGGGTGCCGGCGGTGTTGTGCATGCTGTTTGCCTTGATAATGCAGATCGATGCCAACTTTGTGAACGACTATTTCGATTTCATGAAAGGCACCGACGACGAGCTGCGTCTCGGCCCCAAGCGTGCTTGCTCACAGGGGTGGATCACCGCTCCTGCCATGCGCTTCGCCTTGCTGTTGACGACAGCCGTTGCTTGTGTTGTCGGCTTGCCACTCATCCTGTATGGTGGATGGGAGATGATTCTCGTGGGTCTGGCGTGTGTGGTGTTTTGCTTTCTTTACACCATCTCCTTGTCTTACATGGGTCTTGGCGATGTGCTCGTGCTCGTGTTCTTCGGCTTGGTGCCTGTGAGCATGACCTATTGGCTCGTTGCTCCAGCCTCGCCCCTGTTCTCTATCCCGCTGACTGTCATCGGCTTGTCGTTGGCTTGTGGTTTGGTTATAGACACGTTGCTCGTCGTCAACAACTACCGCGACATCGACAACGACCGACGCACAGGCAAGCGCACGCTCATCGTGAAGATTGGCGCCAAGAACGGTCGCCGCCTATATCTCTGGCTTGGCATTGCCGCATTCATCGTCAATTTTCTTTTCTGCTACCTCCCGGCTGTGTGGCCCTGGCTTCTGCCTCTCTTCTATCTGCCGTTCCACATCGCGACATACAGGGAGATGGTACGCATAGACAAGGGTGCTGCCCTCAACCATGTGCTTGGCAAGACAGCCCGTAACATGTTTCTCTATGGGCTGCTCACAGCGGCAGGCCAGGTCTTAAGCCTAACCATGGTTTAAGACGTTTTTCAGGTCTATGGTGTTTAGGCAAGCTGTCTATGGCGTTCAGGCAAGCTATCTATGGCGTTTAGACAAGCTATCTATGGCACTTAGCCGAGCTATCTATGGTGTTTAGGTAGGCTATCTATGTCACATGGCTCGCCTGTCTTTGATGTTTAGGCAGATTAAGTGTGGCTCATATATAATAAGGTGGAGGCTCAAACGAAACATTCATCGTTTGAGCCTCCACCTTATTATATAATAGTGACCTCTTGTTCTATTTTCTTTTCACCTCTTGTTCTATTTTTCTTCCACCTCTTGCTCTATTTTCTTTCCACCTCGTTATTTTCCTTCCATCTCTTAGTTGAAGAAGTTCCAACTCAGACCGAAGCGGAAGACGCGTTGGTTAAGAGGGTAGTGGGGTGTGAGGAAATATTGTCTGTTGCCGCTGCCCGCATTGACGTGACTCATCATCACGAAGAAGCGGGTGTGCTTCAAGTGGAAGTTGGCGTAGATGTTGACGATCGGATAGTTGCCCGTCTGCACACGGTTGTCGCCTGTCTGCACGGCATACTGTCCGAGTGCCGGACTGTAGTCGGGGGCATAATACTTGGTGAAGTAGCGTCCGTCGGCACCAAAGTCGCATTTCAGCACCTGTGCAATCTTGAAGCGCAGGTAGAGGTTGGTGTAGATGTTGAGGTCTGGCACGGGCAGCACATCGTTGTCCGTCGACTTCTGATATGTTATGACATTTTCCCAGTTGAGCGGTCCCAACTTAAAGTTCTGTGCCAGCGACAGCGTGAGCAACGTTATTGCTCCGCCTTTCTGTCTCACCTCCATGGTGTTGCCCTTGCGTGAGTGGTCGTCGGCAATGTTGTAGCCCATGGCCAGGTAAGTGTAGTTCTGGATCTCGTCGAAGGCCACGCGCAGCGTAGTGTTGGTCTTGCGATAAGAGAACAGACCCTCCACGCGCGAGTGGAGCTCCTTGCTGAGCGAGGTGTTGTCCCACCAGAAATGGCGTGAGTGGTAGTGGCGATAGTAGAACGTTGGGTTGTTGCGGTGGAAGAAGCCCTTTGCCGCCAGCGTCACGGTGTCGCCAAACAGCGGGAAATTGAGGTCCACCGCTCCGTCAATCTTAAGCTGTCCGAGGTCTTCGCCGAGCAGCCATGTCTCTGCCGTCACGTTATAGTGGAGCGTCTTGCCCTCCGTTTTCGACAGTTGTCCTCCCACGCTGAGGTTATGCTCGTTGTAAGAGGTCGTGGCTGTGTTGGAGTCGGAGCTTGGCAGCACAAAACGGCGCAGGTCTGATGTCACAAACGCCTTCACGCCAGCCTTTGCCCACTTGTTGAAGCCTTCGAGCATTGATATGGCAAACGTGTTCTGAAGGCGCAGGTGTGAGGTCATGTCGTAAATGCTGTCGCCGGCGTAGGGGCCAGCCACATAGTTGTCGGCATAGAAGTCGGCAGGCGTGTTGTATGCCTGGTAGATGCGCTTATAGTTGTCGAGCTTCATGGTGTGTATGAAGCTGGTCACCGGCACATACTCGTCCTTCATCCACATCGTGTCGGCAGCTGCCTTGGCCGACACCTTTGCCAAGCTGTCAGCCATCTCCTTGCTGTCCACGTTTATGCGTCCGCCCTTGCCTATGCTGTCGGTTGCTGTTGGCTCGTTGCCCGCAATCTTGGCATCGCTGGGTCTACCGGCATAGGTCTTCTTCTCCTTCACGTTGTCTTCGTTGAAGTCGCGACCCTCGTCTTCTGCCTTTCGCCGCTCCTCTTCGCGTCGTTTGCGTTCGTCGCTGTCGCGCTTGGCTTCCATGGCAAACTTCTTCGCCTTGATCTCTTCCTCTGTCATCTTCACCTTGCGCTTGAAGCCCACGTTGTAACGGTGTGAGAGAAAGACGTGCTGGTTGTCGTTGCGGTTCCAGTTGTTCTCCAGAACGGTCGGAATCTCGTTTGTGGCAAAGTCGTCGTCAAAGCTCTCGGGGTGCAGCACAAAGTTGTCGTCGGTTATACCGCCGTTCTCCGTCACCTTCTGGTGGTTGGTAGAGAAGAGGAGGTGTGCCTGATAGCGGTCGCCGAGGTAGGAGCCATACATCGTGTAGTTGAAGTGGGACGTGCTCTGGTTCTGGTAGTAGCCGCGTCCGTAGATATAGTCGAAGTTGAAGCCCACGCCCAGTCGCTTGCCCGCGTTCACGCCAAACTTGGCCGTGAAATGGTCCTCACCGTTTGTGCGGTTTCCTGCTGTGTTGTATGTGAGGTTTGTGAACGGCGACAGCGTGTTGGTGAAATGGAATGTCGACACAGGCTTCACGAAATAGTCGTAAGGCTGTGTGAAGAGAAACTGTCCGTCGTCCTGACGGTCAATGAACACGCGGTTTATGCGTGGCGTGCCGATGTTGCCCAAGGTGTTGTATTCGCCTCTGAGACCTGTCCCGAAGATGGTGTTCATGAACATGTGGGGCACGGTGTCGAGCTCCGCCTTTCTTATGTCTCCAAAGCGTTCGTCTACGGTCCACACCTTTATGCCCTTCGGAATCTCCTTGTCGGTACCCAGCGAGTCGGCGTTCTGCTTTGTCGACCTTCGCGTTACGTTTCCGTCTTCGTCCATCTGGTTGAACGAATCAAATTGTGCCCACGCCATCAGCGGCATGAGCACGAAGAGTGTAAGAGATATAAAATGTCTGTACATCAAGTTGGGTTTATTTACGCAACAATCGCAAGCAACATTCTGCCACCTTGAAGATGATGGCGCAGAGCAGAACGAATGTGCCTACGGCATGGCTTGAAAGGTAATACAACAATACGCCGACAATAGCTCCCAACATGAAGATGATGTTGAGGATGTTGCGTATCTTGAAAAATCGGTCACGAGGTTGCTCCTCCTCTCCGCGACGGTGGCGAGGGATGGGGTTCTCGTTTGTTTCGTTTATATCCATAGCTTTCTTTGTTTACGGGTTATTTGATTTGGCATGCGCTGATGGTGGGCAAACCGACAACGGGCTCTACTCCTTGCCTTTCACCATCTTGGTGATAAGCTCAAACAGCTCGTCCTTGCGGTCGATGGTGCTGCGGCGGAACTTTGCCGAGCCGGGCAGCAGCTTTGTGCCTTTTTTGTTTATGGCTTCCTTGTCAGAAATCCATTCTTCGGCGCTTGTGCGCATCTCCGTGGGGCGTCCCTGTTCGTAGAGGAACGTCATGCGCTCAAGGGTGAGGTGCAGATGCCCGTCGGTGCATTTGGCGATGACGGTGTAGTTGAAGCGTGTGCGGTCGAGCACCACAAAGTTTTTCTTGAATGTCAGCCACTCGTGATATTGTGCCACGATGCTGTGCTCCTTCTTGTTCACCATCACCACGCCACTCTTCGAACGCTCGTCTTGAATCTGACACTCTTGGTTTGCGATGGTGTCGAGCACCACATACATTCGGTCGTAGACCTGTTGGGCGCTCAGCGCGGGCACGTCAAGGTCGAGCGTGAACACCACCTTGCCGTCCTGCTCGGGCATGGCTCCAGGTTTCAGATACTTATAATCTTCGCTGTTGGGGTCGAGCGCAGGGCGTGCTGGCACAAGCTTGGTTGCGGCAATCTGCTTGCCTTCTGCCTGTTGTGCGGCGTTTGCTGTGTTGTTTCCAGCATTTGCAGCCTTGCTTCCTGCTTTGGCGGCCTGTTTGCGTGCCTCTTTCTCAGCTCTTGCAGCCTCTTTTGCGGCTTTCTTTGCAGCCTTGGCAGCAGCCTTAGCCTCCTCTGCTGCTTTGCGTGCTTCCTCAACCTTGTTTTGTGTGGGCACAGCCTCCCATTCGCTCTGAGCCAAGACTGTGAGCGGGAGGAACAGCATTATTGTGAAAAACAATTTCTTCATATCTTCCGATTTTTTATGGTCATTACATTATATCTTGCAAAATTAATAAATTATGCGCAACAAAGGGCCACAATATTCATTATTTAACGTTTAAGAGCTGAAGAACTTTGGGTTTTGGCGTTGAAGCGCTTTTGTTTTGTTGTTTCAGACCTTTTGTTTTTGCAAGATGGTAAAAGATTTGTTGTGAAAGCGCTTTTGTTTTGTTGTAAAAGGGTAAAAGATTTGCTGTGAAAGCGTTTTTGTTTTGTTGCAAAAGGGTAAAAGAATTGTTGTGAAAGTGCTTTGGTTCTGTTGCAAAAGGGTAAAAGATTTGCTCTGAAAGGATCTTGATTATTGCATATTTATGCGTTATGCTGTATATTTATCCAAAACACAATGTGTAACAATGAAATGTGGTTTTGTTGGCAAAAAGACAGAAAAACGAACGTTTTGCTATACAATTTTGTTAACAAGTCTTAAAATTTGGCTTTCGTTCTCATTGAGCCTCTTTGAGGTCGTCAAAGGGCCTTAATGAGGCTGTCAAAGAGCCTCTTTGAGGATGCAATAAAGGCACTTTCATTTTGTCATTTGGGCCCTTTGGGAAAACATCCGCAAAAGGCCCTGTTTTTGCATAAATATGCAAAACAAACAGGGCCTTTTCGTGGTGCGTTTTATGCGAAAATGTTTGTGTTATTCTTTCTTCTCTTCCAACTGCTGCTGCAACCTCACAATCTCGTCGCGATATTGGGCGGCTTGAATGAAGTCGAGGTTCTTGGCGGCCTCTTTCATGAGCTGTGTGGTGGCGTCGATGCTCTTCTGCAGCTGCTCGCGACTCATGCGCACGATGATCGGGTCGGCGGCGAAGGCGGCCTGTTGCGGCTCCACATAAGGCTCGTAACGTGTTGTGCTCTGCGGCTTTTTCGCCTCGCGTGTCTCGGGCGTTGACGATGAGGCTGCAGACAGCGAAACCTTGATGTCCTTCTTGATCTGCTTGGGCGTGATGTGGTGCTCCTCGTTATATTTGAGCTGTATGGTGCGTCGGCGTGCCGTCTCGTCGATGGTGCTCTGCATGCTGTCGGTTATGGTGTCGGCATACATTATTACCTTGCCGTTCACGTTTCGTGCGGCACGTCCCGCCGTCTGTGTGAGCGAGCGGTGAGAGCGCAGGAAGCCCTCCTTGTCGGCATCGAGAATGGCCACGAGCGACACCTCTGGCAGGTCAAGACCCTCGCGCAACAGGTTCACGCCCACCAGCACATCGTAGAGACCTTGGCGAAGATCGTTCATGATCTTCACGCGGTCGAGCGTGGCGACGTCGCTGTGAATGTAGTTGGCTTTAATGCCGTTGTTGAGCAGATACTCGGTAAGCTCCTCAGCCATGCGCTTGGTCAGCGTGGTCACGAGCACACGTTCGTCGCGGTGTGTGCGTGTGAGAATTTCGTCCATCAGGTCATCGATCTGGTTCTCGCTCGGGCGCACCTCGATCTCGGGGTCGAGTAGGCCTGTAGGACGTATAATCTGTTCAACGACAACGCCCTCTGCCTCGCGAAGCTCAAAGTCGGCAGGTGTGGCAGACACATAAACCACCTGGTTGACCATCTCCATGAACTCTTCAAACTTGAGCGGACGGTTGTCGAAGGCGGCAGGCAGACGGAATCCATACTCGACAAGGTTCTGCTTGCGGGCGCGGTCGCCTCCATACATGGCGCCTATCTGTGGCACGCTCACATGGCTCTCGTCGATGAAGAGCAGGAAGTCTTTGGGGAAGAAGTCGAGCAGGCAGTAGGGGCGTTCGCCTGGCTGTCGGCCGTCAAAATAGCGCGAGTAGTTCTCGATGCCGCTACAATGGCCCAGCTCCTTGATCATCTCCATGTCATACTCCACACGCTCCTTTATGCGTTGCGCCTTGATAGGGTCGCCGAGGTCGTTGAAATAGTCGATCTGTGCCGTGAGGTCATCCTGAATCATCCTTATAGCCTGATCCGTCTGCTCCTTAGACGTTACGAACAGGTTGGCGGGATAAATCTGGTAGTCGTCAAACGAGGCAATGCGGTGAAAGGTCACGGCATCAAGCTCCTCAATAGAGTCGATCTCATCGTCCCACCACGAAATGCGCAAAATGTTGTCGCTGTAAGCCATCGACACATCCACCGTGTCGCCCTTGACGCGGAAGAAGCCGCGCTTCAGTTCCACGTCGTTGCGCACATACAACGCCTCGACGAGCCGTCGCAGAAAGGCGTTGCGGTCAATGGTCTGTCCGCGCTTTATGCTTATTATGCTGTTGGCCATGGCTGTAGGGCCTCCCATACCGTAGATGCACGACACCGACGACACCACCACCACGTCCTGCCGCCCCGAGAGCAGGGCGCTCACGGCAGCCAGTCGCAGCTTGTCAATGTCCTCGTTTATGGCGAGGTCTTTCTCAATGTATGTGTCGGTGGTGGGCAGGTAAGCCTCCGGCTGGTAATAGTCGTAATAGGACACATAATATTCTACCGCGTTGTTCGGGAAGAAACTCTTCATCTCTTCATAAAGCTGCGCGGCGAGCGTCTTGTTGTGGCTGAGGATGAGGGTGGGGCGGTTTATGTTGTTTATGACGTTGGCCATGGTGAAGGTCTTTCCCGAGCCTGTGACGCCGAGAAGCACCTGTGCGCGTTCGCCCTGCTTTATGCCGTCGGTCAGTTCCTTTATGGCTTCGGGCTGGTCGCCTGTGGGTGAGTATTTGGATGTGAGCTGAAACTTCATGTTTTATCCTGTAACTTTATGTTTGCAAGTTACAAAAATACTAAAAAAGCTTGTAACATGCAAAGAATAGCTTGATATTAAGCTATTTTTTGTGAAAAAAGAAAACTAAAGCTTTGCAAATAAAAGAATTATCATTAATTTTGCAGTTCAAAAATAGAAGTATGAGAAAGTTTTTCCCTATCATAATCGTTTCCGCAATGCTGCTTACGGGTTGCGCAAACGAGTTTAATCAGGTTTACAAGACCTCCGACTATTCGTACAAGTATGAATATGCCAAGGAGTGCTTCATGAAAGGAAAGTACACCCGTGCCGTGACGTTGCTTCAGGATCTCGTCACCTTGCAGAAGGGTACAGACAACGCTCAGGAGGGCCTTTACATGCTCGCCATGGCGCAGTATCTGGGCAAGGATTATGAGAGCGCTGCTGCCACTTTCAAGAAATATTACTCCAGCTACCCCAAGGGCGTGTATGCAGAGATGGCGCAGTATTATATAGGACAGAGCCTCTACATGTCGACCCCTGAGCCTCGTTTGGACCAGAGCCAGACGGTGGCGGCCATTTCGGCTTTCCAAGATTATCTTGACCTCTTCCCCGACGCAAAATATAAGGAGACGGCACAGAACCGCCTGTTTGCCTTGCAGGACAAGCTGGTGCAGAAGGAGTTTTATTCGGCTCAGCTCTATTATGACCTCGGACAATATTTCGGCAACTGCACAAACGGCGGCAACAACTATGAGGCGTGCATCATAACAGCACAGAACGCTCTTAAGGATTATCCCTACACGTCAATGCGCGAGAAGTTTGCGCTGCTCATCATGAAGAGCAAGTATGAGCTGGCACAGCAGAGTATTGAGGAGAAGAAGTTTGAACGCTTTCAGGATGCAGAGGATGAGTGCTACGGATTCATCAACGAGTATCCCGACTCAAAGAGCAAATCGCTTGCTGAGAAATACATCAGCAAGTGTAAGGAGGTAACGAAAGACTAAGACATAATTTTTAAAGAATAACATTATTAAAATATAAGATTAATGGATTACAAGAAATCAAAGGCGCCGGTAAACACCGTAACCAGAAACATCATGGATCTGTGCGACGAGACCGGAAACATCTACGAGAGTGTTGCTATCATTTCAAAGCGTGCTAACCAGATTGCTGTTGAAATAAAGCAGGACCTCAACAAGAAGCTTCAGGAGTTTGCCTCTTACAACGACTCGCTTGAGGAGGTGTTTGAGAACCGTGAGCAGATTGAGATCTCACGCTACTACGAGAAGCTGCCGAAGCCTACACTTATTGCCACACAAGAGTTTGTTGAAGGCAATGTCTACTATCGTGATCCTGCAAAGGACAACGGCAACAACAACGCTGAGTAAGCCAAGGCCATGATTCAGCGCAAACAGACCGTCTTCTTGTTCCTTGCTCTCGTGGCAACCATCTGTTGTCTGTGCATGCCCGTAGGCACCTTTGTGCAGCAGGGCATGGGCACCGACAGCACGGTGTTCAACCTGTGGATGGAGCAGGACGGCAACAAAAATTTTGCAGTGTGGCCGCTCTTCGTGGTGCTCCTGCTCTCTTGTCCTGTGTGCCTTATGGCCATCTTTGCCTTCCGTAACCGCATGTTGCAGAGCAAACTCTGTGTTGTGGGCATGGCGTTGCAGGTGGTGTGGGGTGCCGCCCTCTTCTTCTTCGCTTCCACGCTTGGCGGCGATGGCGCCTCGTTCCATGTAGGTTTTGCTTCGGCATTTCCTGTGGTGGCTCTTGTGCTCTATTTTATGGCACGCCGTGGCATCCTTGCCGATGAAAAGCTGGTTAGAGCAGCCGACAGGATAAGATAAAACGTTTTTTGATGAGTATTTCAGGCGGGTTTGAAACCTGCTTGAGCAGATATGAAGACTCAACAACGTTGTGTTGTGTGAGTCTTTATTTTGTTGTGCCTTTCAAAAAGCTCCAAATATCACAATAAAAGCAATTAAAAATAGGCATTCAATAATTAGCAATTCAATAATAAGCAATTCACAAATAGTATTTTAATTTTTTATGAAAAAACACTACTCTCTGTTCTGCACACTGTTTGCAGCCTTTATGGCCATGCCTGTTTGTGCGCAGAACTCTGCTGTGCCCGCTGCCGATCAAGCCAACATGCTGAAGGCTGCTGACGACGCGAAGCACAAGGTTGTTGTCATCGACGAAGATTTCTCTGGTTTCACAGACGGAACGGAAGATAACCCTTCAACAGCCACTATTCTCGACGACATGGACAACTTCGTTAACAAATCGGCTCTAAAGCCTTACAGCGAAGCTCTGAGCTACAAGGAATGGGGCGGTCACGGACTTTTCTCTGCCGGTGGCTGTCTGGCCATCGCTAACGGTATGTTCCTTAACACACCGGCTGGCGACATGTCGGGTGAGGTTACGCTTACGTTCCGCGCACGTCTGTCTAAGGCTGGCGGGTCAACAACGCTGAATGCTCTTAAGCTGATGTTCATATCGCGGTCCAGTCTTCTCGATTATGAGGTGAAATTTTACAGTCTTACAGATGAGTGGCAGACATTCACCTACACCTCTACGCTCGGCGATTTTGAGCATTCTGGATTCCAGTTCCTTTCAATGTATGACTCAAACATCATTCTCGTCGACGACATTCGTCTTGAGCAGACAAGAACGTCTATTCCTGCACCCAAGGTACATGAAGCAGAGAACATGACAGACACCTCGTTCAAGGCAGTATGGAACAAGTCGATTGAAGCCGATCACTATCTGCTCAGTGTCTTCACAAAGAATGAAAGCAATGAATTGATGACTGTAAGCGAGGGCTTCGACAACATTAAAGCCGACGACAAGGGTAACATCGATGCCGCCTCTCCCAACTATCCCGAGGGATGGAAATTTGATTGGAAAGATGATGACCTCTCTAACCACATTGCTAAGGGTGAGGGCGCTGGAACAGGCAACAAGCAGGCTGTGCGTCTTATCGACACAGGCGATGCTATAACCACTCCTTATTGTCCTGAGGGCATCAAGTCGCTGAAGTTCTGGGTCAAGGCAGAGGCTAATGACGGTCAGCCTAAATATAGCTTCATCCAGTTCACCGTCAACTTTGGTCAGGGTGTCTACACCGTCAACGATTATATCGACATCCCCACCATGTTTGCCCCTGCAAAACGCGACGGCTACTATTATGACCTCACCGAGACGCTGAGCGCCTTCGATAAAATCTATTCTGTCAAGATAGAGTATATTCGTGAAGATGGTGACAAAACAACAATCCTGTTCGACGATTTCTCTTATACCACAAACCAGTCGACAACTTATAACTATGTGCTGAAGGATCAGATGGTGGAGCAGCAAGACAACGAGGACGGAACAGTGGGCTTTGAGGTGACTGGTCTGGATCCTGATACCGACTACACATATTCGGTTAAGTCGGTGAACAGCGAATTCACATCGGCTGCTTCAGACGAGCAGGAGGTATATGCTGTAAGCATTCCTACAGCTCTGCCCGCAACAAACATCACAGCCAACAGCTACACAGCCAACTGGACAAGCCACAAGAAGGTCGACTTCTATCGTGTGGACCAGTTGCAGCAGACGGTTATTGACAAGGACACCAAAGACTATGTGATGCTGGATGAGGACTTCTCTAAGGTAACGTCTTCTTTTACAGAGGCAGACCTTCTTGATGGTTTCTATGAGGAGGGCGAACGTACAAGCGGCTACATGCCTCTCGATGACATCACGCACATCGCCGGATGGAAGGCTTCGTCTACCGTTCGCGTGAACGGCTGGCTCGGTGGAAACGAAGCAAAGCAGGGCAGCGGAACTATTGCCGGTGCCATCGTGACACCTACCATTGACCTCAGCCATAACGAGGGCGCATGTAACATCTCGCTGCGTGTATGGGGATCAGAAGGCGATTGGCTCATCATTCAGGGCTCTAACCCTGCATCGCTGGCTACCATCGAGTTCCCCAAGGGTGGCGGCATTGTGGAAAAGACCATAACCATGCCTCTCTGCACATCGAAGGAGCAGCTGACTTTCTACAGCAACAACTACAAGGTGTTCCTCATCGATTATATCAAGATCACACAGGACGTTAAGGCTGGCGACAAGGTTACCACCATTACAGGCTCTGTCCTGACAGAGGATGCTGACACCAAGTCGATGGTTATGACTAACCCTGGCTTCAGCGACGGTCATGATGTGTTGTATCGTGTGACAGCCATGCGTTACGACAAGGACAGCCAAGAGTCGCACAAGTATTACAGCACATCCACTCCCTCTGATCTCATGCTCGTCAAGAACCCCAATCCTTCAGGCATCGGTTCTGTTGAGGCTGCTGCCGAGAACGTGACAGGCGTTGAGGGTGGCATCGTGGTTAATGCGGCTAACGCAACAACCGTCAATGTGTTCAACCTCTCTGGACAGCTTGTTGCCTCAAAGGCTTGTGGCAATGGCCATGCCTTCGTGAGCGCTGCTCCCGGCGTGTATGTTGTGAAGACAAACAACACAACAGCCAAGGTTGTGGTGAAGTAAAGTCTTCGCTCGTATAAACAAAAAATCCGCCGTTACACCATGTGATGTGTAACGGCGGATTTTTTTGTTTCCTTTTTTTTAAGGCTGTGCCTGATGTTTCCTTTGCAAGGCAAGCCTTTTGTCTTATGGAAGGCAAGCTCTTATCCTATAGCAGCCCTCTTCTCTTATGCAGGGTCAAGTTCTTTATTTCTTCAGAGCCTCTGCCACAAACTGCTTGAGGTCTTCGCCTATAAGGTCGGTGGCTAAGATGTTTCCGTCTTTGTCGATTATGATGGTGTGGGGAATGGCTTGCACGCCGTTTACTTTTGCCACCTCGCTGTCCCAGCCTCTAAGTTCTGAGAGTTGAAGCCACGTCATGTTGTTGGTTTGAGTGGCCTCCTTCCAACGCTTGTAATCAGAATCGAGAGACAGGCCGATGATGCCAAGACCTTTGTCCTTATAGCTGTTGTAGATGTCAACGATATTGGGCATCTCGTTCATGCATGGACCGCACCAGCTGGCCCAGAAATCAAGGATTGTGATCTTGTGTTTGCGTGCTTCTTCAAGAACGGAAATGGGGTTGCGGTCAAAATCGGGTACGGAGATGTCGTTAAAGGGGTTGCCGGATGTTTGCCCGTTAGGATCGGTTGTTAGCTCCACTTGCTCAGGCTCAGGGTCTGAAAAAAGGGATGCGATAAAATCGCGTCCCTTCATGTTCTGACAAGCCGTGAGCGCGAGGCTCACGGCCGTCAGAATGATTATGTGTTTGCTGTTCTTCATCGTGTCTTTATACAAGATACTGCGAACTGATGCTTTCGTTGCTCACAACGCGGCGGATGGTCTCGGCAATCATGTCGGCAACCGACAGCTGCTTAACCTTTGCGCAGCGGTTAGAGTAGGGGATAGAGTCGGTGAAGACAATCTCCTCAAGAGCAGAGTTCTGGACACGCTCTGAAGCAGGACCGCTCATCACACAGTGAGAAGCACAAGCACGAACGCTCTTCGCACCGGCAGCCTTCATGATGTCGGCAGCCTTGGTGATGGTTCCTGCTGTGTCGACCATGTCGTCAACAATGACAACGTTCTTGCCGTTAACATCGCCGATAATCTGCATGCTCTCAACAACATTGGCTCTTGCACGGGTCTTGTTGCAAAGCACCAGTGGGCAGCCAAGATACTTGGCGAAGGTGTTGGCACGCTTTGAACCGCCAACGTCGGGTGATGCTACCACGAGGTCTTTGAGGTGCAGGCTCTGCAGGTAAGGCAGGATAACACCTGAAGCGTAGAGGTGGTCAACGGGTACGTCGAAGAAGCCCTGAATCTGGTCGGCATGGAGGTCCATGGTGATCAGACGGTCGATACCGGCAGCGCTCAGCAGGTCAGCTACAAGCTTTGCGCCGATGCTCACACGCGGTTTGTCTTTTCTGTCCTGACGTGCCCAACCGAAATAAGGAATTACGGCGATGATGTGACGTGCCGAAGCGCGTTTGGCAGCGTCAATCATGAGCAGAAGCTCCATGAGGTTGTCTGAGTTGGGGAATGTGCTCTGTACGAGGAACACGTCGCGTCCGCGGATCGACTCCTCGTAAGATACGGCAAACTCGCCGTCAGAAAATTTAGTTACCACCAGGTTTCCCAGGGGGCATCCCAAACTTGCGCAGATCTTCTCTGCAAGGTATCTCGTGTTAGTTCCCGAGAACACCAAAAAAGAGTTGTTCGCACTCATTTTTTAATCTTTTGATTATGTTGAAAATATAATGTTTTAAATTGATAGTCTTTTGATGGTTTGTTAACCGACAGCCTTAACTCTCTGTTAACCAATCGTCTTTCTTATCTTCTCAAAATAATTAATGATTTCCTTATAGTCTTTTTGGTTGTGGATGTCAAACTTGTTCCACAAGTCGCCTCTTATCACCACACCTCCGAAACCAAGGTCTTTGGCTATGCGCATGTTGTCGAGCGTCATGCCTCCCATTGCATACACCTTCTTGTCTATAAGCCCTTTGTCGGCAGCCTGTTCAAGCTGTTGCATGGTGAAATCTGATTTCTCCTCTGGTGAGCTCACGCTGTTGAAGATGTTGTGCAGGAACACCTGGTTGCTGCAACGTTTCATCTCCTTTAGCTGGTCTATGTTTGAGCATGAGCGACCTATGCGTCCTTTATAGCCTTCAGGCACCTTTATGCTGGCATCGTCGAGATGTATTCCTGCCAAATCGTATTCCTGCTTTAGGTAGAAATGTTCATGTACGGTGATCTTATCGTAAAAATCGTCGGGCAAGAGCGTTAGCAAGCGTTCGGCATACATGGGCGATGCTCCTGGCTTATACAGATGCAGGCTGTCCATGCCTTGTTCGAAGAGCGCGGATAGTATTTTGTCTTCTTCCACAAAGAATGTGGATTTAGTCATTATTACGAGCTTCATCGTCCTATATTTTCAATTTAATTGCAAATGTATGAATTTTATCCCAAACATGCAATAGTCTATACAAGAAATTTGCTCTTTTACGGCCCTTTGTCGCCTTTTTATATGCTTTAAAAAGACAAAAAGAACGTTTTGTCAAGACAAATTGAGGATTTTTATGGAAGGCAAAAGATGTTTTAAAAAAACAAATGATGTTCATGAAAGAGCTAAAGGCGGTCATGAAAGAGCAAAAGGCGGCCTTGAAAAGACCAAAGGGTTATGAAAAGAAGATAGAGACAAAAGAGACAACTCTTTAATTGTGAGGCTGTAAAACCGTGATTGAAGAATTGTCACTGTTGTCTCTATCGTCTTTAAAACCTTTAAAACGTTGTTTCTGTAACGTCTTGTCTTTATCGTTTGATCTCGATATCCTGTTTCACGTTGTTGCGTATCTTGGTGAGATATTGCTTCATGCGCTTGGCATCCTTGTTGTCAATGATGTCGAGCAGTTCTTTCAGCTCTGTGCGTATCTGTGCCACAGAGTCGTGGGTGTAGGGGTTGAACAGAATCTCCTGCAACAAGAAATCGTCCTCGTTGAGCACGCCCTTGGCTATCTGCATGTGGCGCTTGAAGGTGGTGCCTGGCGCGTCTTGGTGCTTCATGACAGCCGCAAAGGTGAAGGTGCTGACGAACGGGATGCTCAGCGAGTAGGCCACGGTGCGGTCGTGCTCCTCGAACGTGTACTCGTAGATGTTTAATCCCAACTTGCTGTATAGGTCGCGGAAGAAGATGCGGCCCATATAGTCGCCCTCGCTGATGATGATGGCGTTCTCCTCGCTCAACTGGTTGAGGTTGGCGAAGGTCGGGCCAAACATGGGATGGGTCGAGACATAAGGATGGCCCGTTGTCTCGTAGAACGCCTTAAGGCCCGTCTTTACTGATGATATGTCGCTGATAATGCAGTCGGGGCGTAGGCTGGGCAACACCTCCTTAAATGCAGAAACGGTGTATTTTACCGTCACGGCATTGATGACGAGGTCAGGGTTAAACTCTTTTATTTCGTCGAGCTGCGTGAACCGTTGGCAGTTGTATGTGAACCTCATGCGCATGGGGTCTTTTTCATACACCGCCGTTTCGTGTTCGAAGCTGAGCAGGTCAAGAAAGAAACTTCCCATCTTGCCTGCTCCCAAAACTAATATTCTCATCTAACTTACTTGTTTATGATCTCCATCTGCTGACGTACCGACTCCTCATGCACATGCTCGAACACCTCTTTTATAAACTCGGGGTCCATGCCGCAGAGAGAACCTTGTGCGCCGCGCTTGTCAAGAATCTCATTGTAACGAGAGGTCTGAAGCACCGTCATGTTGTGCTCCTTCTTGTATTGGCCAATCTCGCGGCATACACGCATGCGCTGTGCCAGGAGGTTCATGAGCTGGTTGTCGAGCTCATCGATCTGTTTACGGAGCTCATGTATGCCCTCTGTCGTGACCTTCTCGTCGCGGATGACAAGCAGACTGAGTATGTAGTCGAGCACATCGGGCGTTACCTGTTGCTTGGCGTCGCTCCATGCGTTGTCGGGAGAGCAGTGGCTCTCAACGATCAGACCGTCGAAGCCGAGGTCCATGGCCTGCTGGCAGAGAGGAGCGATGAGCTCGCGACGGCCACCTATGTGGCTGGGGTCGCAGATAATCGGCAATTCAGGAATGCGGCGGCGCAGCTCGATAGGAATCTGCCACATCGGCATGTTGCGGTATATCTTCTTGTCGTAGCTTGAGAAGCCACGGTGTATGGCTGCCAGACGCTTGATGCCTGCCTGGTTGATGCGCTCCATGGCACCAATCCACAGCTCGAGGTCGGGGTTCACGGGGTTTTTTACAAACACAGGCACGTCCACACCCTTCAAGCTGTCGGCAAGCGCCTGCATGGCGAAGGGGTTGGCGGTGGTGCGGGCACCTACCCACAGCACGTCGATGCCATACTTAAGAGCCAACTCCACATGCTCAGGTGTGGCCACCTCGGTGGCGGTGAGCATGCCTGTCTCCTTCTTTACCTCTTGCATCCAGGGCAGAGCTGCCTCGCCGTTGCCCTCAAACCCACCGGGCTTGGTGCGCGGCTTCCATACACCAGCACGGAAGATGTGGCATCCGAGCTTTGCCAGTTGGCGTGCTGTTTCCATAACCTGTTCCTCTGTCTCTGCCGAGCAAGGGCCGGCGATGACGATGGGACGTTCGTTGTCACTGGGGAGATTAAGCGGTTTGAGTTCTAATTCCATATTGTCTTAGTTTTATTGTTTATTGTTCAGTTAATCATTTTCTTAATTCTTTCCAACGCCTCCTTTATCTTCTCGTCCTTGGCACACAGGCTGATGCGTATGTAACGTTGGCCGTTGGAGCCGAAGATAAAGCCTGGGGTAATGAACACGCGGGCCTCGTGGAGCACCTTCTCTGTAAGCTCCTCGGCATTGGCATAGTGGTCAGGTATGCGTCCCCATAGGAACATGCCCACCTGTGAGTGGTCGAACGAGCAACCGAGCGTGGTCATGATCTGTTCGGCGATGTCGCGGCGACGACGGTAGGTCGTGATGTTTGCCTCGTGGTGCCATTCGGGTGTGTTGGTGTTGAACGCCTCTGCGGCAGCGAGCTGTAGACCGCGGAACGTGCCCGAGTCGATATTGCTCTTTATCTTCAAGATCCACGATATGAACGTGGGGTTGGAGGCGCACATGCCAACACGCCAGCCCGGCATGTTGTGGCTCTTCGACATTGAGTTGAACTCTATGCAGCAGTCTTTTGCTCCAGGCACCTGCAACAACGACATCGGTTTGTCGTTGAGAATGAACGAGTAGGGGTTGTCGTTAACCACCACGATGCCGTGCTTCTTGGCGAACGCCACAAGACGCTCGTAGGTCTCGCGACGGGCGTTGCCGCCTGTCGGCATGTTCGGATAGTTGGTCCACATGAGCTTCACGTCGGTGAGGTCCATCTTTTCCAGCTCGTCAAAGTCGGGCTGCCAACCGTTGTCTTCGCGCAGGTTATAATTGATGATCTCTGCACCGAGAATCTTGCTCAGCGATGTGTAGGTGGGGTAGCCGGGGTTGGGCACCAGCACCTTCTCGCCTGGGTTGACAAACGCCAAGGTTACATGTAGAATTCCTTCCTTTGAACCGATGAGGGGCTGAACCTCTGTGTCGGCGTTGAGGTCTACATCATACCAGCGCTTATAGAAGTTGGCCATGGCGTGACGCAGCTCAGGCGTTCCCATCGTGGGCTGATAGCCGTGGGCGTTGGGTTGTGCTGCTACCTCACATAGCTTTTCTACGGTCTGCTTTGACGGTGGCATGTCGGGTGAACCGATGGCTAACGATATGATGTCTTTGCCTTCGGCGTTTAGTTTCGCTACTTCTTTCAGCTTGCGGCTGAAATAATATTCTTGTACTGCCGACACACGGTCAGCGGGTTTTATTGTAGTCATTTTTTTCTATTTTTTATGTGAATAGCCTTGCATTTGCATGTTTTCCTTTTTCCTTTTCCCTTAATTCTTCACTCTTCACTCTTCGTTCTTCACTTTCTTCACTCTTCACTTTCTTCACTCTCCCTTATACTCTCCCAATATTTTCATTTCGCTTGTGAGAGGTATTATGGCATCGATGCTTTGGTGATAGCGGGTGATGTTGTTATAAGTGACATCGACATAGAAAAGATATTCCCATTCGTGACCGATGATGGGGAGCGATTGGATCTTTGTCAGGTTGATGTCGTAGAACGAGAGGATGGTGAGCACCTTTGACAGACTGCCCTCCTCGTGGGGAACGTTGAACACCAAGCTTGCCTTGTCGGCCTTCTCTATGGGGCGTAGGAAATCGGCCTTGTTGGGGTTGCAGACAACGAGGAAGCGGGTGTAGTTGTGCTTGTTGTCCTCTATGTGGTCTTCCAAAATCTTTAAGCCGTGAAGCTTTGCGGCAGCAGCGTTACAAATGGCAGCCCATCCGTGACATTGGTTCTTGGCTATATATTCGGCAGAGCCGGCGGTGTCTTCTGCCTCCACCGCCTTAAGGTCGGGATGGTTAGACAGATATTTGCGACATTGCATCAGGGCCACAGGGTGCGAGTGGACTTCGCTGATTGTTGTCCAGTCGTCCTCGGGCAGACAGCAGATGCAGTGATGAATCTGCAACTTATGCTCTCCGGCGATGGTGGTGCCAGAGTCGCGCAGCAACTCATAGTTGTGCAGCAGACTTCCTGCGATGGTGTTTTCTATCGCCACCATTCCGATGACTGTCGGGTCGCGCTTTATGTTCTCAAACACCTGCTCAAAGGTTGCGCAGCATATTAGCTGTATCTGTTCTCCCTGAAAGTGTTCGTGTGCCGCGATGTCGTGGAACGACCCGTTGAAGCCCTGTATTGCAATTCCATAAATAAATATCTTTGATGAAATTCCTGCCGGAACAACATTTTGTTCTGAATTATTCTCTTCTAAAGTATTTTCTTCCACTTCAAATAAACCGAATAACGGAGCATGGAACAAAACACTCAAGGATGCTGCCACCCCAATCTGAGAATATTCCTTCGCATGCTGTCTGGCAAATTTCAGATTATCTCCTGCCCAGTAACACATTCCGACGATAATTCCGGTAAGCCCTGCCTCCGGACCCACACTGCTTCCGATCAAAAGCGGCAGTACTGCTGCAATCATCATGACAAGCATATTTTTATAATCATAATGTTTTTCCGTTTTCACTTTTGCCATAACAGTTTCCATTTCCTCCGGATAATCTCCGAACATCTTCCGGAAGACACCGACAAAAAATGCACCGATCACACAGACCGCTATCGTATAATATGGAAATGAAAAACGTTCCGGAATCCATTCCCAGATAAGATTCATTCCGACTGCCATGATCTTCAAAAGTGCCCAGACCAGTCCGCCGGCAACTGCACCGATAATTGCACAGAACAGCCAGAGCTCTAACTGGTTTTTTATCTTTATATTTCTAATTTCTTTTTGACTGTTCATCAATCTGTCCTTTACGTTTTCTATTTCTCAGATGTTTCTGCATCCGTATCTCTCACCTGTGGAATTAATGAAGCTGCCAATTTCCCTTTTCCGCGATGTTTCAGGTATAAAATTCCAATTGCAGAAAATACAACGGCTCCGACAAAATTCACCATAAGATCTTTCATTGTATCTACGATTCCAATGTCTAAATATCCGCCCAGATTCCACGTCTCACCGTTGATTACAACAGACTGGACATCTACATGGATTGGGATATTTGCTCCTGTCGGATTCAGTTTCACTGAATTGATTGCCGGAACAATCCAGTCTTTCTGCATATCCAATCCGAAAAACCAATCCATACTGAATTCAAAGAACTCCCACAAAACACCAACTGTCATTGAAAAACAAAATGCAAAAAATGCTACAAAATATGGAGACATCTTGATCGAGAAGCGGTCACTTCGGTTAAACAGGTCAATCAGCGCAAACCCGATCGCAGCCATTAAAAATCCATTCGTCGTATGCAGAATGGTATCCCATACCGGAATCTTTACATAAAATGCATTAATTTCTCCAAGTATCTCTGCTGAGAAGATAAAGATCAGAATAACCGTTTCCAGACCAACCGGAATCGTTACTCCAAGTTTCTTATCAATAAACTGTGGCACCATAAACAAAATCAATGTCAGAATGCCAAGAAACATATTGTGATAGTTTCCTAAAAAGAATTGTCTGATAATAGAAAAGATAACCAACATGGTCAGTACCATCTGGACTCTTGTTCTATTCCTTGCTTTTTTACTTAATTCATTCATTTCTTACCCTCCTTTTCTCTCAACACATTGCGGTCAGAAACACTTTTTATTACATGTTTAGGATATACCGCATCTGTTTTCATGATATACTAATTTCATCTTTTTTTCAAAAGGTGTCAGGCCGAAGTTTAAAATAACAGCTTCCCATATGCCTGACACCTTCCTATCATCTATTGTTTATAGATCCTCTTTAATTTTACTTCTGTTTTCTTCTTTTAATAACATAAATCATTCCACCGATCACTGAGATTGATCCTGCAATCATCAGAATCCAGATGTAGCTGATGCTGTCACCAGTTTTTGCTGTCTTTGCTGTTTTCACCTGTTTTCCTGACACTGAAGTTCCTGCTGGTTTCTTTCCGGCAGTATCTGTCGGTGTTTCCTTTGAATCAGTTGGATTCTTTGTTTCTTCTTTCTTTACGATCTGATACTCTATCTGATAGTCTGTATCATCTCCGTGAAGTACATAATTATCCCTCTGTTCGCCGGTCATTCTAATAATAGTGGCAGTATAGGTTCCGGTCTTGATTTCATTTCCCCCCTCTACAACCGCCTTACAAGCATCTTCGAACAATACCCCTGTAAATTCTGCAGACACATTTGCTTCTTTTCCTGTATAAATCACAGTTCCGTCCGTATTCCATGCAACGCCCAGAGGTTTTGGCTGTACCTGCAGCGTTCCTGGTTTAAATAGCACTGTGTAATTTGCATTCTCTGCTGTCAGCGGAGTTTTTTCCGTAATATCATAAAGACCGACCTTACAGTTTTCTTTTTCTGCATCTCCTGCTGTCAATGTGACATTTATTTTCAGATCCTCTATCTGATCATCCCCTGCCAGACTTCCTTCACTGATCGACCAGGTATACTCTGTGATTGTCTGTCCATATTCTTTCTCCGTACGGTCTGGTCTGATCGTAATACTTCTTGGTTTTACTGTTACAGAAATATTTGATGTAACTGTCTTGTAGTTCGGATTAGCCGGTGTGAAGATCATCTCTTGTTCACTTTGATCCTCTGCTACTGTAAGCATTGTCGTATCATCTGCAAAACGGAACACTCCATCTCCTGCCTTTCCTGAAAGCGTTGCATTCTTTAAGCTGTCTCCATAAACCACTTCTGCTGCCGGGAAAGTCACTTCCGGATCTGCCTGCAAAATCTCATATTCCCATACACGTACTCGTCTGCCGGAAAGAGTGTAGTTTTCATTTGTCAGTCCTATTGCAACTGCTTTATAAGTTCCAACTTCTGTATGCTCCGCATTCAGCAGTTTTTTGACTGCACAGCTGTCATTTTCCAAAAGGCTATCTGCTTTCACATTTGCTTCTATTCCACATGCATTTCCTGTATAAGTGTACTGTGCTGCCGCATTCCATTCCACCTCGGCTTCTTTTGGTGATACATTAAGGAATGCCGGAAGAACTACAACATCATAATTCGTATTTGTCGCATTGTCTTTCAGGATGAGATATCTTCCTACGTTTCCATATGCGCCAAGAATGTCATCTCCATCTGCATCTGTTGTGCTTCCTGTCAGAATATCTTCTTGTACGATCGTTGTTGCTTTCAATGTCAGTCCCAGACTATCAACGGTATCTCCCGGGAGAAGTTTATCCTTTTCCGAATCACTGATCGTAAATGTAAGATCTGCGTTAGTCAACACATCTCCATACGTCTTTGATTTTTCTTCTGCCTGGACAACGATTCTCTGTGCACTGCTGACTGCGCTGCCTTCAACTATAATACTTTCGTCATATCCGATATCATCTGTGATCACTTCTGACTTATTCACTGCTTTTACCGGAACCCACATAGTAACTTTTTTGTATTTTTTATTATCTGCCGGCAGGAAGGTCAGTTCAAATTTTGTCTGATCTGCCACTTCCTGATCTGTCACAACATGGTCTGCTTCTTTAAAGCTCCATGTTCCTGCCGGTGCATCTTCAATCACTTTTAATGAAGCTTCCGCCAATGTCTGACCGTATTCAACTTCTACTTCCGGTGTAGGAAGTTTTGGCTCAAATATCATGTTGCTGTTTGTCTCATAGATCAACCGTGACATTGGTTCATCAATAAAGTTAAGCATTACTGTTCCAAGGAATCTGTTATCGATACAATTCTCCTTATCTTTATATAAATCCGAATTAATATCTCTTGTCATATTCAACGGAATTCCATTTACACAAGAAGTATAATTAAATACCCATGAATTAGAATCAATTGGATGACTTGTATCTATTCCTGTTGTCTGTTTCATTGTTCCTGCTATATATTCCCACTTCTTTGAATAAATGTCACAGTCATATGTATTATATGCATCCTGGATATACACTCGATTTTTTCCATCATCATATGTTTTATATGCATACTTATAATCTCTATAACTTACATCATCCCAATTGGTAAGATCAAGTCCCATTGCACGCGTCTGCCAGGCTTCGTAATTTTGAGTCAATTTAAATCTTCGGATAAGTATAATTTTTCCACGTGCTTCTTTCATGGATGGAATATCTCCATCAGTGTATACTTTATCCTGATGATTTTTCACAAATTCTGCAACTGCATGCTCCATTCCTACTGTAGAACCATCATCCGGTTTTATTGTAAGAATAATTGTTTCTGAAGGATGTTTTTCCAAAAAAGCAAGTGATGTATTAAAGATTGACTGTAATGTAAGATCACTTCCGTCTTTTTCCTGACACTGCCATGTATCACCTCCATGTATAATCTTCACGTCTGCCGCAGAAGCATTGTCTTTTGTTGCATTTCCACGAATATCAAAGCTACGTGCTCCCACATTCAACTGCTCATCATAATAAAGATTCTGACAAGATGTAACTGATAAACTTGCAACAAGGTCTTGTACAACCCCTGCTGTTCCTGTATCATGTGTTGCCGGAATATTTACAGAAGATAATAGTGCATCATCCGGAATATCTGCCATCCATTCATCTGCGTAACCGTAAGCCGTATCATTTGTACTTCCTGCCAAAATTGACACATTCATAGCCGTCGCTGTATGACCAATCCATGTCTCGCCAACCCCCTCTTTTAGATACATACCGCTTCTGGCATTCATGATTTTATATGTTCCATCATCCTGTCTAAAGAAACGCCACAATTGGCTGGTATTTTGATTTCTGTCAAAACTTTCCTTATTCCAAATATGTACTATTGTATTTACACAACCTGATTCTCCCAGGACATCTATCGCATAATTGGTATCTTTCTCTCCATCCGATATAGCTTCAATTCGATATGCCTGATAGTCTGGATACCAAACCAGTTTCCATTTACTGGCGATCCCCTGTTCTTGAAAAAGTAACTGCGTTCCTGGGAGTGACTCATTTGAAGGCCTGTTTATTGCTTCATGTGTTTCTGCTTTATAGATTTCAGAAACGACACTTTTATCTCCACCTTTTAAAATCTGAGTTTCCCTTCCTGTGAGCGGAACCACCGATTTTGTAACCAACCAGACTTTTCTATCTTTTTCTTCTGTCTGAATAATATTTGGATTATTATTATTCAATTTTCCTGAGTATCCAAGCCATCTTCCACTTTTTCTATTCTTTATATAATATCTTTTATTTCCGTTTGCATCATTTCCAAGATAATAAAATGCAAATTGCCGGTGCTCTTTTCCTTTGACTTTCTCATCATTACTCTCCCATACATGTATCTTTGCACCACTATCTTTACTTTCATCTTCCACATCTGCGAAACGATCTGTTCCATTCACCTTAATGTGTTTAATTCCATACCATCCGTTTTCTATTTTATCCAAGCGAAAACGGCAATTATCGCCTTCACCGGTATCTAGATGTACATCGCTTCCTTTCCCTCCACTGTCATTTACATTCCAACGGTAGTCTGTATTTTCTTCCAATGTAATAAATAATTCACTGTTCGTCTCCATGTTCGTATCCAGAGTTCCACCGGAATCTGCCGCTTTTACACTGATTGGAATCCCCGTAAGTGCTATCGTCATACATATGAGCGCTGCCATTATCCTTTTTATTGTTTTCATATCCGTTTTTCCTCCTCATTTGTATTTTTCTATATTATCGGCAATCATATTTCTTATCATTATATTTTTGATACCAGATTTTTCAATATTTTTGGCACAAACATAATGAAGCAATACGTATAGTTAATGCTTTTGCAATAGATTTTTAT
>OQVT01000073.1_pt1 | contig 37344 bp, 34 predicted proteins | sample 1691561 | NCBI WGS metagenome assembly OQVT01 (sample SAMN03418260, study PRJEB22391) | human gut metagenome | biome: human-gut; feature: organic feature; material: feces | host: Homo sapiens | place: Tanzania | collected 2013-01 | reverse complement strand
TACAGACCAAAATAGAGCATAGAATCATTTAAATTAATTTTGAACACCTACTTATCAACAAACAAAAGGATCTTTCTTATAAAGATTCTAAAAACATAAAACAAAAAGAATTATGATCAGATTAAATGTCTTTTTCGAGAAGAAGGAGGGTATCAAGGCAGAAGAATTGAACGCCTTGTGTGAGGAGCTTGTAGAGAAGTCGTTGAAAGACAACGGAAACGTTGCATACGACTATTTTGTTAGCGGCACTCGTAATGGTGTAATGATGATTTGTGAGACATGGCAAAACGAAGAGGTACTGAAAGCCCACATGGCAACAGACCATTTCACCACTTTGGTTCCAAAGATTGAAGCCCTTACAAAGAGCGGATTAAAACTGGAGCAGTTTGCTTTCTAAAACACCTTAATGTAGCAGCCTATGACGCATTTCCACTCATAGACTGCTATATTTTTTTTCATATATTGCAGCTTTGTCTTCTTACGTTCTGCATTTTTCTTCTTACGTTCAGCATTTATCTTCGTTGCAGCATTTCCCTATCATAGTTTTACAAAAATGCCAGAGACAAGCCTTCTATCTACGTCACTTTCAATGGCTATTTGCCATATATACAACCTCTAAACACGTCACTTGCCACACTCTAAGAGCGTCTGTGACATTTTGGTGGGGTAGGGTTTCCTATTGTTGTCCATCCGCTTTTTTTATTTATTGTTATCCTGTTTGTAGGTGTGTCTTTCTTATTTATAGTGTTATTGGATTGTTTTGGGTCTTGTCTTGCTTTTGTCTTTTTAATATAAATTAACAATAAGGATTAATGGAAAAGCTTGTTCCATATCCATAACACGCTTACAGATCCTATGACACAAAAAATGAAATTGAAAAGGTAGCCACGACCAAAGAGCTGTATGTCAAGTAGGCCACTTATCAAGGCGCCAGCGTAGCTGCCAACAATGCCTATGAAAAGGTTCATGCAGCAACCTTTGCCTTGACCGCTCATTATTCGGTTTGCAACATAGCCTATAAGTATGCCTGTTAGTATGGGCCATGCTGTAAAAATCGCTATATGTCCTAACATAATTAATGCACGTTTCTTAGTTTAAATAATCGGGACAAAGGTAGATATTTTTTGTGAAAAAGATTGTAAGGATGGCGAAAAAGATTAATAAGTACGAATTGTTTTATAAGGCCTATTATGATAAATAGCAAATTCAAAGATTATTATTCATCTCTCCTTTCTGTGTTTTTTCCCTTATTGTCGGATCTTTTGACAATTTTGTCGGATCTTTTGATAAATAGCCATTAAGGCATTTATATAAATTTCTCCTTTCTTTGTTTTACCTTATAGTCATAACTTGTTTACCTTTTATAAAGGTTCTATTGTTGAGTTTATTATGTAAGTCGTTGGAATATGAGTTTTTTTTACTAATTTTGTAGCGCTTTTCATGGTAATAGTTCATTTTAAGAATTACATTTTACTAAAACAAGGAAAAGCGTCAAAAACAAGCCCAAGAAACAGATATGATAACAGTTGATGGATTGACCGTTGAGTTTGGCGGTACCACCCTTTTTAAAGACATTTCCTTCCAGATAAACGAGAAGGATCGTATAGCCCTTATGGGCAAGAACGGAGCTGGCAAGAGCACGCTCTTGAAAATTATTGCAGGCGTGAGAAAAGCCACGCGCGGCTCTGTGTCGGCGCCTAAAGATTGCGTCGTTGCTTATCTGCCGCAGCACCTCATGACAGAAGACGGTCGCACGGTTTTTGACGAGACGTGTCAGGCGTTTGCTCATCTGCATGAGATACAGGCCGAGATTGACCGCATAAACAACGAACTGACCACACGAACCGACTATGAGAGCGACGAATATATGCAACTCATAGAAAAGGTGTCGACGCTCTCGGAGAAGTTTTATGCCATCGACATGACCCATTTTGAAGAGGATGTGGAGAAAACGCTCCTCGGCCTTGGTTTTGAGAGAACCGATTTCAACCGTCCCACAAGCGAGTTTTCAGGTGGTTGGCGCATGCGCATTGAGCTTGCCAAACTGCTTCTCAAATCGCCCGATGTGCTGCTGCTTGACGAGCCTACTAACCACCTTGATATAGAGTCGATTGGATGGTTGGAAGACTTCATCATTAACAGTTCAAAGGCTGTGGTGGTGATCAGCCACGACCGCAAGTTTGTGGACAACATCACAACGCGCACCATCGAGGTGACCATGGGACGCATTTACGACTATAAGGCTTCTTACAGCCAGTATTTGGAGCTTAGAAAAGAGCGTCGTGAGCAGCAGATGAAGAAGTATGATGAGCAGCAGAAGATGATTGCTGAAACGAAAGATTTTATAGAGCGTTTCAAAGGAACCTACTCTAAGACCCTTCAGGTGCAGAGCCGCGTAAAGATGCTTGAGAAGCTGGAGCTTATAGAGGTTGATGAGGAAGACACAAGCAGGCTTCGGCTGAAGTTCCCGCCCAGTCCGCGAAGCGGCGCCTACCCTATCCAAATGAGCGATGTGGGCATGGCGTTTGACGACAAGACGATCTTTAGCGGCGTGAACCTGACGGTAGAGCGTGGCGACAAGATTGCGTTTGTGGGTCGTAACGGCGAGGGAAAATCAACCTTGGTAAAATGTATCATGGGACAGCTTAAGAACACGGGTAAGCTGGAGCTTGGCCATAATGTTCAGATAGGCTATTTTGCTCAGAACCAGGCTTCTCTGCTCGATGGTGAGCTTACGGTTTTCCAGACCATCGACGATGTGGCAAAGGGGGAGATAAGAAACAAGATTCGCGACCTGTTGGGCGCATTCATGTTTGGAGGCGAAGACTCCACGAAGAAGGTCAAGGTGCTGTCGGGCGGCGAGCGCACCCGTCTTGCCATCCTTAAGCTTCTGCTTGAGCCTGTGAACCTACTCATCCTTGACGAGCCAACGAACCACCTGGACCTTAAGACAAAGGATGTGCTGAAGCAGGCGCTACAAGATTTTGACGGCACGCTCATCGTTGTAAGCCATGACCGCGACTTCTTAGACGGCCTCGTGAGCAAGGTTTACGAGTTTGGCCATGGTCGCGTTCGCGAGCATCTCTGCGGCGTTTATGAGTTCTTGGAAACAAAGAAGATGGAGAGCTTGCAAGAGCTTGAGCAGAAATGACGTTTCTCTTTTTACGGAAAGACAATAGACTGTTACGGAAAGACGATAGACTTTTACGGAAAGACGATAGACTTTTACGGAAAGACGATAGACTTTCTTTGTCTTTAGAACCGTATAAAGAGAAGGGTGAAATAGAGCTCAGCCACAAGGATGTAGAGAACAAAGAGAGGAGCGAGATGCTCTATGCCCTTTGAAAGCATGGTGAGCATGCCGTCAAGACCTCGCACGGTTCCGCAGACCCACCCGTAGGTCAATGAGCAGATGGTAGCAAGGATGGCGAGCTGTGGCACGACGCTTGTGGAGAAGCTGCTCGGAAACAAGTGGCCTGTTACGCTCAGCAGGGCTGCATGAGGTACAAGGGTAAGAAGACTTATCATGACAACGTAAGCAAGCACCTCGACAAAGACAAAGCGCAGGGCAACCCATTGCCGGTAAGACAATGGGTGCTTTACGAAAACAGAACACAGCCTGCTGTAGGCCACAGCCCCCGAAGCCACACACATCATGATGAGCCACACGAGGACATCGGTTGCCAACGCCTTTGTGCTCTGTCCGAAGAGCCATCGCAGCCCATCGGCAGAAAACAGGGACCGCATGGCTATGTCGGGCCACACGGCTGTGATGATCCATGATCCTAAGACCACCAACACCTCTACGGCAGCCACGATAACTATGAGCAAGGCACAGAACCTGCGAAAACGTCGCTCAATGTGGCGACGGTTTCGCTCTCTTTTCTTGCTTGTTGTAATGATGTTGTTCATTTTTTAAGAGTTGACGAGTTGACAAGGTGACGAGTTGACAAGGTGACGAGTTGACAAGTAAACAAGTTAAGGATTGGCTACCTGTCTATCTTCTATTCCTCGTCAGGCACAAGGTTGTCGATGTCGAGTATGCGCAGCTCAAGAGCTTTGACAACAAGGCGCGTGGCGTTTATGCCCAGTCCGCCATTGCCGTTTGGAAAGAGCTTCTGTACCAGTTCGTTCTGCCGCTTCTCCAAGCTCTTCACGCCAAAAGGCATTCCCTTGAGGTTTGAGATCTGCTCCTTGGTGTAGCCTAATGCAAGATGGCGCAGGAAGCGTTCATCATACTCGTCGAGCTCATAATCTATAATTGCCTCTTGGTGAGCAATCTCCGATCCAATGCTGTTCTTGAAACGCTCCACTATCTTATTGAGAATGGGTTGGTTAAAGACCATCCGCTTTCCATACATCACGCTCGCCACGTCGCTACGGGTGAGCATCTCGCCCGTCTTCAATATTATGCCGTCGCAACCAGCATCGAGCACATCGACCCACAACTTCTCGTTAAGAATTTCGCCTGTGAAGATGAGCACCTTTATGTTGGGATGCATTTCCTTTACATGACGGCAGATCTCAACGCCAACGGTTGTGGAACCGCCCAGTCCGAGGTCGAGCAAAATGAGGTCAGGGAGCTGCTGCTTAAGCAAGCGCCAGAAGTCGGGCTCGTTTGCAGCCGTGCCGATGATCTCGGCTTCAGGAATGTCGTTATGCAGGATGCCTTCTGTACCTTTCAGTTCGAGAGGCACATCTTCTACTATGATAACTTTAAATTTTTCCATATTTTCTGTGTTATTGTTATTTCTATTGTTGTTCCCCCATCAGGAGCTGCAAAAGCCTGGATGCCACAACCGCGGGCATTGGTCGTCTCTCCCAACTCGCGTATGATCTGCCTGCAGATGAGCAAGCGAAAATCGGCTGTTGATGGCATGAACAGTTCCTGTATCTGCTGAGCAGAGAGCTTGAGGGTGTGGAGGGTCGTTGTAAGCCTCACATAGAGCCGGTCAATGTCTTGATGAGCAAAGGAGAGCTGCTCCTGCGGCACGATTTTTCGCAACAGAGAGATGGCGTAGCCAGCCATGGCGTAAGAGAAGCGCACCTGAGGTGCTGTCTGCCGTTGCGCTTGCTCGCTTAGAATGCTGAAGAGCTCTCTATAATAGTAGACCAGCTCGCGTATGACGTTGATGTCGCGCGATGGCGAATCGACCATCTGCATTATGCGGCAAGGGTAATACATGGTCTCGTGCTTCAGCGTTGAGAGACAGTTGTCGAGCACGCTGTTGCTCACATGCAGCCTGTCGCGCTCATATTGCAGCCTTTGCAGCTCGTCCTCGGCCAATGAGAGCTTTTGCTGCATGTCTTCCCCGCTCGACTTGTCGGCTTGCAGGGTGGTCTCTATCTGGTCCACTATTTCGGTAAGCTGCTCTATCTGCGAATCGTCTGCAGCCGTGTTGCGAAGGTCTTTCCACAGACCCTTTATGGCATCGTCTTTCTGTTGTGCCGTCTTGCTGTTGTCAAGGAGCGCCTTGCCGATCTCCTCTATGCGTTCAACGGCGCTACGGTAACGCAGACGGTAACGATAATAGAAGAAATAGTAGAGCGGGAAGATGCTCACCAAGAGGAGTGACAGAATGATGATGGCCACGTTCTTGTTGGTTTCGCTCTTCTGCATGAGTTTCACATATTGTGCAAGCGAGTTGTCGGCGCTGGTGTCGCGAAACAGTTGAGTGTAGACCTTATTGTTATAAGCGTATGTGTCCCATTGATGTAATGCAAGGGCTGCTACGGCCGACTCGTTACGCATGTCGAGAATAATGCTATAGTTGCAGGGCAGACCCGAGTAGAACCATTTTATCTCTGCTGCCTCTTTAGCGTCGCCTGTGCTTGTGATGAGCTGTCGGCCTCGCGGGCGTAGCGTCAGATAATAGCGGTTTAGCCACATGCGGCAACTGTCGGCGTAAACCATGGTTTGCGTATATTGGGCTGCTATGTTGCTGTAATAGGCGCTGTCGGCGTATGAACTTGCTTTCTGCAAGCAAAGGGTTGTTTGCTGCTGTTGCTGTGATGTTTTGGCAAAACATGCCATGCTTCCACCAAATGAGCTTAGCATGAGGAGAAACCCTATCATGTAGAGCTTGCGCACGCCTCCCTTTGGCAGACGGAAGAAGAATCGGCTGCCCTGCCCTACTGTGCTCTCTACCCCTATGTGGCAGACGCTGAAGATGGAGCTGAGCTTCTTATATTTCTCTATAATGCCTTTACAGTTGATCAGTCCGAAACCATGCGACTTTTTCTTTACGCCCACCGCCGCAGAGCTTTGCGTTGTTGTTGTGCCCAACTGCTCGTCCACAATGACCTTTGCGTTGAACAGGCTGTCAATCTGCTCTTGTGTCATGCCGCAGCCGCTGTCAGACACGCTTATCTCTACCGCCTCGTCTGTGACCCTTGCTTCAACACGCACATGGCCCCCCGAAGGTGTAAAATGGCGCGCGTTCTCGGTAAGCGTGTTGAGCATGAAGAGCGTGAGCGTGCGGTCGGCTTTTACCACAGCCTGTGTCGGCACGACCTCAAAGGAGATCTGCTTTAGGCTGAATTCCATGCGGCTCTTGTCGATGATGTCGAAGAGCTGCTGCAAGCGGAAACTCTCTACGCGCACCGTGAGGTCGCCACGACGCAGCTTTATCCATTGTGTCAGGGCGTTGTTATATTCGTTGATTTTTCCTGCCAGCTCCATGACATAAGCGTAACGGCTCTCTATCAAAGGGTTATTGGAAGGCTCCTTTTCTGCCTGCGCCAGCTTGTCCACCTCTCCGGCAATGCGGTCGATGAGGGGCATTATGTTGCCCACGAGCGAAATTTTGGCTCTCTGCTCAATGTTCAGACAGTTGTTGTCGTCGAGCTGCACACGCGCCACCGCCGTCTCTTCCTCAATCTCTTCAAGCCGTTCGTTACATGCTTGCTGCTCGTCTTCACGCGCTTTCTTCCACAGCACCAGCGGCTCAACAACGTCATCGGGCAAGCTGCGTGTGCCTTCCTTTCGACGCATGTGGTTAAGCCAGACAAGCAGAGAGATGAGCACAAGAACCACCACCCCCACGGCTCCAATCATGAGGTTCAGTTGTACTGCCGTCTGGTCAAGCTGGTCGGCACGCGCCTCGAGCTGGCGGTCCTGACGTGTTACCTCTTGAAGGTCGAGATACAGGTTGCGGTTTAGGTCGCTCATGGCCTTGTTGTCGAGTGCAGAATAGACCATGGAGAGTTTCTCGCGAATGGAGGCTACAAGGTCGGGCGCACGGTCCACGCGCCTGTTTGTTGCGAGAGCGTTGTTAAGGCAGATTAGAGCAGAAGAATAGTCGTGTATGTCGAAATAACATTGTGCGAGCGTTCTGTAAGCGCCAGCTTTCTGATAGACGTCACCATAGCTGCTGAAGAGGTCGAAAGCCCGCAGGGCAAGGTTGCCCGCAATGAGCGTGTCTGCCATCTTGTCTACGTTCACAAACTCCATCTCCTGCACGTTGTTGCGCAGAAGCATGGTCCGCATCTTGTCGTTCTGAAGATGTTCACTTATGCCTTGCAGAGAGTTTGCTTCCCAATAAGGATAGTTATACTGTCGCGAGAGGAGATAACAACGCATGAGATAGTTGAACTCTTCCTGGCATATTGTTTCGGCTGTGCCGTCTCTTAAGATTCCTCCTGAGCCAATGTTGTAATAATAGTTGAGCAGCTGCGCCGTGTCCTTCACCACCTCGCCGTTGGGGTCGATGAGTAATAGTTGGTCAGCCCCCTTTTTGTCGAGTCCCACATAATAGAAATAGGTGGAAGCAACGATGTTAAACTCGCTACAGGCATAGACAAAACGCTCATGCTGATGAGTGTTGAGCGTCTGCTCATCGGTCTTTATGCGCGACATCAGTTGGCTTGCGAGCTGCATGTATGTGTAGAAATCTTTGTTCTTGCTCTTTCGCTGGCAAAGACGCATAAACTGAACATAGGCCACGAGCTGTTCCACGAGGTTGTCGCTCACGCCGGCAGCATAACGCAGGAACTCTTCGGCCCGGCCATAGTTCATCTTTGCCAAGCACACAAAGGCGAGGTTGTTGTAGCTTTCTGCCACGCCAGCATCGTAGCCCTTGCTCAACTTCAAGGCTTGAAGGGCGTAAGCTCGTGTTTGAGCCAGACTTCTATAATGAGCGTCATATGAGCGCTCGTTCAGCATGTCCACCTGTGCCACACGCTTGCTGTCGGAACATGCTCCCAAGAGCGTTGCCCCGACAAACATAAGGATGAATATGAGCACATGTCGATGTTTCATTTCTTTTTCGTTTTATTGCCTTGCTCCACGTTTCGCGACCGTTGTTCGCTCCGTTTTCGTTTTCCGTCCTCATTCCGTCTTCGTTCTGTCTTCGTTCTGATAAAGAGGATAAGTGGAGCAAAATTAGCCAAAACAATTTGAATGATGAAAAAAATATGACATAAATAGATGCTTGCTGTAAAAAAAACGGCAATAAGATATATTTTTGTGGCTGTGTGTTCACACAATTCAACTTTTATTCGTAAATTTGCATAATTATAAAGTCGAGACAAAAAGTTACATTTTTATATAAGAGCGTATGAACGAGAAAATAAGAATAAAAGACATTGCCGAGAGAGCAGGTGTGTCGGTAGGAACAGTAGACCGTGTGCTACACGACCGTCCTAACGTGTCGAAGCCGGCACGCGAAAAGGTTGAGCGTGCGCTCAAAGAGATGAATTATCAGCCAAACGTTTACGCCAGTGCGCTTGCCTACAACCGCACATACAAGTTTGCCTTGCTCATTCCCAAGCATGAGAGCGAAGCCTACTGGGAAGAGGTGGAGCAAGGCGTGAAGAAAGCCATCGAGGCGCGTCGCGACTTCCACATAGGCGTTGAGATGTTTTTTTACCAGCGTTTCAACAACCAGTCGTTTGAAGAAGAATACACCAAATGTCTTGACGGCCAGATTGACGGCGTCATTATCGTGCCTGTAGATCTTGAAACGACGCGACAGTTTACCAACAAGCTCCATGAGCGTAGCATCCCGTTCGTTTTGCTCGACTCCTACATGCCCGACCTTCGCCCCCTCTCTTTCTTCGGACAAGACTCGTTCTGTAGCGGATTCTTTGCAGCCCGCATGCTTATGCTCATAGCTAATGAAGACAAGCAGATAATGCTCATGAAGCAGATGAAGGACGGTCGCGTTACGAGCAAGCAGCAGGCAAACCGTGAGGTTGGATTCCGCCACTACATGCACGACCATTTCCCGTCAACGGAGATTGTTGAACTGCAATTGCCGTTCAACGGCACACGGTCCGAGTATGATGCTGAGCTGAAAACGTTCTTTGAAGAGCATCCCCAGATTCACAACGGCATCTCGCTCAACTCAAGAGCCCACATCGTCGGCGAATGGCTGTTGCGCAACAACCGCCGCGACATACAGATTATGGGCTACGACATGGTTGCCAAGAACGCCGAGTGTCTGCGCCAAGGAAGCATCTCGTTCATCATTGCCCAGCACGGCTATCAGCAAGGCTTCTGCTGTGTAGACACGCTGTTCAAGGCCGTTGTGTTGAGAAAGAAAGTGCGCCCGATCAACTATATGCCCATCGAGCTGTTGACAAAAGAGAATGTCGATTTCTACCGACGCACACAGCTGTAAGAGGATGAAAGGTTTGTTTGCTTTAAGTCCGCTTCTCGTTTTTGTAGCCATTTATCTCATCAGCTCCATCGTTGCGGGCGATTTCTACAAGGTGCCCATAAGCGTGGCGTTCATGCTCGCTTCCATCTACGCCATAGCCATAAGCCGCGGTCCCATGCAACAACGTGTTGAGACGTTCAGCAAGGGAGCAGGCAAGCCCGGCATCATGCTCATGCTCTGGGTGTTTGTGTTGGCCGGCGCTTTTGCTGCCAGCGCCAAGGACATAGGCTGCATCGACTCAACCGTTGCGCTCATGCTTCGCATTGTGCCTGAGCGGTTTATCCTGCCAGGCATCTTTCTTACGACCTGTTTCGTGAGCATGGCCATCGGCACAAGCGTTGGCTGCATCGTGGCTCTTGTTCCCATTGCTGCCGGTCTTGCCACAGCCACAGGTAGCTCCTTGCCGCTCTTTGTGGGCGTGGTTGTTGGCGGCGCTTTCTTTGGCGACAATCTCTCGTTCATATCAGACACGACCATTGCCGCCACAACCTCTCAAAACTGCCGAATGGCAGACAAGTTCAGGGCAAATGTCTGGCTTGCTTTTCCTGCAGCCATCGTGGTGCTCGCAACCTATGCTTTCATGGGGCAAGACATGAACACCCCTCCCACTCCACCAACCGTCGACACGATAAAGATCATTCCTTATCTGGCTGTTCTTGTGGCTGCCTTGGCAGGCTTGAACGTCATGAGCGTGCTCACGTTGGGCATAGTGCTCACAGGCGTCATAGGAGTGGCAACAGACAGCACGGACCTCTATGGCTGGATGGGGGCTATGGGCAACGGCATAATGGGCATGGGCGAACTCATCATTATCACCATGCTTGCAGGCGGACTGTTTGAGATGGTCAGGGTAGCAGGAGGCGTGAGCTACATTATAAGCAAAACTACAACCCACATACACGGAAAGCGTGGTGCAGAGACAGTTATGGGCTCTCTCGTGGCCATGGTAGACGTGTGTACAGCCAACAACACGGTAGCCATCATAACGGTTAGCGGAATAGCAAAACAGCTGAGCGAGAAGTTCGGCATAGACCCCCGCCGCACAGCTTCGCTTCTCGACACGTTCTCATGTATAGTGCAAGGCATCATTCCCTATGGCGCCCAAATGCTTATGGCCTCGGGATTGGCAAAACTCTCACCCATCGAGATCATGCCTTATCTCTATTATCCTTATGCTTTGGCGGCTGTGACCGTGGCAAGCATCGTGCTGCGATTTCCGAAAAGATACACGCGATAAGAAGAGATACACGCGATAATACGAGATATTCACGCGATAAGAAAAATTCACGCGATAAGAAAGGAACAGGTCTGGGGACGTTGTTTTGCAAGATGTTGTTTAAAAGTTTTTTCATCGATAGATATGTTAAAGATGGACATCATTAAACGCAATTTCTTTCGGCTGCTTCGTTGTGGAGCCTTGAACGACATGGAGCCTCTTGAACCCATGTCGCTCTTTAAATGGGAGAAGCTGTTTCGCCTCATGATCTATAAGAACACAGAGGCTGTGGCGGCTGCTGCCGTGAATAGCTATGCCCAACAACAGCCGGAGGCGATGACCAAGCAGACGGTAAACCTCTTCTCAAAAATGTCTGGAGCACGGTCTGGGCAGTCGGTCGTGTCGCTTCCCGAGGCCCAGATGAGCAATTTTATGCTCAACCGCCGTCTTAACAACATCAGGGAAAAGGAGCTCCACGCCATCGACACATCTGTCGAGACGCTTAACGCGCTAAACATCATCCTTTATAATGTTTATCTCTTGCTCAACAGCGGCTTGTCGCTTAACGCCATTCTCTGCCTGGGCAAATATATGCGCACCTTTGGCGACAAGGTCGACTTTGTGAAGCTCGACAGCTGGCTCGCGTCCTTACACATGGCACGCATGGCTCAGCTTGAAGGAAGCGTGCTCACAATGTTCTTTGGTTTCGACAAGGAGGAGCTGCCGTTCATGCGGAGAGAAAGTCCCGATGCTGCCAAGGTGGTGGCTCGTGCCCTGAGCAAACGTGCCGCCAGCGATGCTGAGGACATGCGCTTCTGGGAGGCAAAGACCGGCTTTGTGGCTGGCGACACAACCGTGTTGCGCCGCAAGATCTGGGCTGCCGTGCGCTACATGAGTTTCGCTCCCGTGGAGGCTTCAAGCAATTTCTTGAAGAACCTGTCGAACAGCCTGGCAAAGATTGAAGAATGATCTTCTTTTATAACATCTCAATTATATAATTCTAAATTAGAGACAAAGGTCTGTTTTTAATTTGTCGTTAATAAATGAACATTATTTCTTTGCGTTTCGCGCATTTTATAAAAAACACGAAGCGCGATGTAAATAACAAACTTTGCGAAAGTTCAGTCGTTAAAAACAGATCTTCTTTTGCGCAGAAAAAGAGAATGAAACAACTGAAAGAAAACGAAGGCATAGAGCGCAGCTTGTTGCTCACGATGGCCGTTATTGCAGGATTGACCGTGGCCAACTGCTACTATAACCAACCGCTTTTGGAGATGATCCGCCACGACCTTGGGGTGAGCCAACATGAGGCCAACCTCATAACCGTCGTCACACAGATTGGTTATGCGCTGGGCTTGTGCTTCCTCATCCCCATGGGCGACCTCTACTCGCGCCGCCGCATAATTGTTGTAAACATGTCGGTTGCAGCCATTATGGCTCTCGTTATTGCTTTCGCCCACAGAATATGTATTGTTTGGGGAGCCTCTCTCCTGTTGGGCGCATGTTCTGTAATTCCACAATTTTTCATACCAATCGCCGGACAATATTCGGAGAAGAAGAACAAAAGCAGGAACATGGGCATCGTGCTGTCGGGTCTGCTCACGGGCATTCTTGCATCGAGAGTGGTCAGCGGCTATGTGGGCGAATGGTTAGGCTGGCGCGAGATGTTTGTCATAGCTGCCCTTGTGATGGTTTTGTGTATGGCGCTCACGCTAAAGATAATGCCACAGATGAAAAGCAACTATGTGGGCACTTATAAGGGCCTGATGGCCAGCGTCTTCAACATCGTGACGAGCAACGGTCGAATACGCCTTTATGCCGTCCGTGCCGCCTTTAGTTTTGGTAGCATGATGGCCATCTGGTCCTGCCTTGCCTTCAGGTTGGCAGAAGCTCCCTTCTTCTCGGGTAGCGAGATGGTTGGAACCTTAGGCTTGTGTGGCATAGCCGGTGCCTTGGCAGCAAGCGGCGTGGGAAAGCTCGTCAACCAATGGGGCATAAGAAAGATGAGCATTTACGGGGCTTGCTTGCAGCTTGTGGCTTGGTCTACGGCTTATCTGTTTGGCAACACATTCACGGGTCTTGTTTTAGCTATAATATTGGTAGACATAGGTTTGCAATGCCTGCAACTGAGCAACCAGAGCGGCTGCATCCAGGAAATGCCCGAAGCCTCCAACAGGGCTAACACCATCTTCATGACCACCTATTTTATTGGCGGCTCCTTCGGTACCTATTGTGCAGGAATGGCGTGGACACACCACGGCTGGCTTGGCGTGTGTGCTGTTGGCGCCGTCTTGGCAACAATTTCGCTCCTCATAACATGTTTGAACGGTAAGAATATTTAATAATAAATGCCACCATTAGAGACGGTTTGTCTGATGGTGGCATTTTGCTGGTAGAATTTTGTTGGTAGCATTTTGCTGACAGCATTTCCTTTTTAGTTCTTCCCTTGGGCTACCAGTTTTTTTATTTGAACAATCCGAAGAGTGTTGCGTCAATTTTGTCAGTAATGCGTCTGAAGGCCTCTGTGTCCGACTCAAACTTTTGAGTGTCGCCGTCCACGATGATCAACTTGCCCTTATAGTCTTTTATCCACGCCTCGTAACGGTCGTTCAGACCCGTAAGATAGTCGATGCGTATGGTATGGTCTGCTCACACTCGCGTCCGCGCTTTCCGATCTGGTTGATGAGGTTTGGCACCGACGAGCGTATGTAGATCATGAGGTCGGGCAGCTTCACAAGCGTCATCATGGTTTGGAAGAGGTCCGAATAGTTGTTGAAGTCGCGGTCCGACATGTAGCCCTGTCCGTGAAGGTTGGGCGCAAAGATGCAGGCATCCTCAAAGATCGTGCGGTCCTGTATGATGTCCTTGTCGCTCTGGCTTATCTCCACCACCTCTTTAAAGCGTTTGTTGAGGAAATAGATCTGCAGGTTAAACGACCATCTCGACATGTCCTTATAGAAGTCGTCAAGATAGGGGTTGTGCTCCACAGGTTCAAAACGTGGTGACCAGTTGTATCTCTTTGCCAACATCTTGGTCAGGGTGGTCTTGCCGCTGCCAATGTTACCGGCTATTGCTATGTGCATTGTTGTGTCTCTTTTTTTTAGTTTTGATGAGTTAGATTGTAGATGGCAAGATGGCGTCGATCTTGTCTGTTATAAACTTGAAGTCTTCAGGACGCGTTTTATAGTCGAGCTTGTCAACATCAATGACAAGCACCTTACCCTTATATTTGTTACGGATAAAATCGTCATACCTTTCGTTCAGTCCTTGCAGATACTCGATAGGTATTTTCTGCTCACACACCCTTCCCCTCTTCTGTATGTTCTCCACCAGATGCGGTACCGACGCTCTGAGATAGATCATGAGGTCGGGCAGCTTAACCTTCTCGACCATAATCTCATAGAGCTCCATGTAGGTCTCAAAATCGCGGTCACTCATGTTGCCCTGCGAGTAGTTGTTGGCTGTAAACACAAAGACCCCTTCATGGAGCGTGCGGTCCTGGATGACCGTGTTCTCCGAATGTGAGAAGTCGAGCACATCCTTGAAACGTTCCTTCAAGAAGAACACCTCCATGGCAAACGACCACCTCAGCAAGTCCTTGTAGTAGTCGTCCATATAAGGATTGTCCACCACCGTCTCGTAACGCGGTTCCCATTGGTAATGCTCGGCAAGCATCTCCGTGAGCGTGGTCTTGCCACAACCAATATTTCCTGCTATTCCTATATACACTTGTTGAAATTCTGTAGATTTAGAAAATTAAATAACTTTGCAAAAGTAGTGAAAAAATATTTATTTTCTGCCACAAACAGGCAAAATTATTAAGCATCCCTTAAAACTTTTTGTGCCGACGAAACATCTTGCTAAAGCAAAAGGCAACGTTTGGCCGGGGCGTGAGAAGGAAACGAGACACAAATGTTGGTTGTGCTGACGCTAAATAAATGGAAAAACGTTTGGCTATGCAACAGTTTTTAGGTAATTTTGCAAAAACAATAAAACAAAACATCAGTTATGCAACCATTATTCATTGCTGGCCCTTGTGTTATAGAGAGCGCCGAGCTGCTTGCCAACGTGGCAACAACCATAAGCGACATAAACAAACGGCTGGGTACCGACATTATATTTAAAGCCTCGTTTGACAAGGCCAACCGCACATCCATCCACTCGTTCCGCGGCCCCGGGCTGGAGAAGGGTCTTCAGATGCTTGCCGACATCAAGCAGCAGTTTGGGCTGAAAATTCTTACCGACATCCATGAGAGCTGTCAGGCCGAAGCCGTGGGACAGGTTGTTGACGTCATCCAGATTCCTGCCTTTCTCTGCCGCCAGACCGACCTGCTCGTGTCTGCCGCCAAGACAGGCTGCACGGTAAACATCAAGAAGGCGCAGTTTTTGAGCGGCAAGGACATGGTCTACCCCGTTGAGAAAGCCCGCGAGGCTGGCGCCAAGGACGTGTGGCTCACGGAGCGCGGCAACATGTATGGCTACAACAACCTGGTTGTCGATTTCCGCAACATCAGCGACATGCTCGAAATAACCCCTCGTGTTGTCATGGACTGTACCCACAGCGTGCAACGCCCAGGCTCAGGCAACGGCACCACGGGCGGCGACCGCCGCTTCATTCCCTCCATGGCTCTGGCCGCAAAGGCCTTCGGCGCCAACGGCTTTTTCTTCGAGATCCATCCCGATCCCGACCACGCCCTTAGCGACGGCCCCAACATGTTGCAGAGCGACAAGCTGGAAGAGCTTATAAAGGAGATTTTAAAATGAAATAGTTGACAAGTTGACAAGTTGACAAGCGACAAGTTAACAAGAAACGACGTTATCCGAAAACCAAAATATGACGATGAACCCTACAGTAACAGAACGGATGAAAAACGTGAGAACCTATGCGGCCAACTGTCTTAAGGAAGAGGCACAAGCCATCATGAGTCTCATACCTTTACTCGACGACAACTTTGACAAGGCGGTAGAGATGATGTACAGCTGCCAAGGAAAAGTGATCATAACAGGTGTCGGCAAGAGCGGACACATAGGTGCCAAGATTGCGGCAACGCTCTCAAGCACAGGCACCCCTTCGTTCTTCCTCAACCCCCTCGATGCCTATCATGGCGACCTCGGCGTGGTGACCTCCCAAGACATCGTGGTGGCCATCAGCAACTCGGGACAGACCGACGAGCTGCTGCGCTTCGTGCCGATGCTCATACACATGGGCATACCTATCATAGGCATGAGCGGCAACCCCAAGTCGTTGCTGGCAAAATATTCTAACGTCCACATCAACGTGGCCGTTGAGCGCGAGGCCTGTCCCCTGAACCTCGCTCCCACAAGCAGCACCACGGCCGTGCTCTCTATGGGCGACGCCCTGGCTGTGGCCCTCATGGTGGTCCGCAACTTCAAGCCCAAAGACTTTGCCCAGTTCCACCCCGGCGGCGAACTTGGCAAGCGCCTGCTCACCACGGCTGCCGACGTCATGCGCACAGAAGACATGCCGATCATTCCGCAGGAGATGCACCTCGGCGAGGCCATCATTCATGTGAGCAAAGGCAAGCTCGGCATGGGTGTGGCCCTGCACGAGGACGGAAGCATTGCCGGACTCATTACCGACGGCGACATAAGACGCGCCATGGAGAAATGGCAGGCCCAGTTCTTCGACAAGACCGTCAGCGACATCATGACGCGCAGCCCCAAGATCGTGTCGACGCAGACCAAGATCAGCGAGATACAGCACATCATGAACAAATATAAAATCCACTCTGTACTGGTGGCCGACAACGACCGTCATCTGCTCGGCATCGTAGACCATTACAGGTGCATGGTATAGGAGACGTAAAGACAATTGATGAAACGATATTTCTTTTTTAGGACAGCGGTCCTCACAATGGTTCTGTGCCTTACAGCCGTTGTCGCCACACAAGCGCAAAGCGCCAAGGAAAGCCGTGAGGCCGTGACCAGCGACTCGCTGATTGCCCTGCAGCTGCGACAGGAGGGCGTGACGTTCTCTCACGACAACAGCGTGACGCTTCTCATGAGCGGGAAGGAGAAGTTTGACGACATGTTCAAGGCCATCAAGAAGGCGCGCAGCAGCGTGCACCTTGAATATTTCAATTTCCGCAACGACTCCATAGCCTCTCTCCTCTTCGACCTCTTGGCCGAGAAAGCCAAGGAGGGTGTTGAGGTAAGGGCGCTGTTCGATGCCTTCGGCAACAGCAGCAACAACCGTCCGCTGCGCAAACGCCACCTCACGGCGCTCAGGGAGAAGGGCATAGAGATCTACGAGTTTGACCCCCTCACCTTTCCATGGGTCAACCATGTGTTCCACCGCGACCATCGCAAAATCGTGGTCATCGACGGCAAGCTTGCCTACACGGGCGGCATGAACGTGGCCGACTATTACATCAAGGGCACCAAGGTGGTTGGCTCATGGCGCGACATGCATTGCCGCATAGAAGGCTCTGAGGTCAACACCCTGCAGCGCATTTTCATGCGCATTTGGAAAAAGGTAACGGGCGAGGAGCTGCAAGGGGCAAAATATTACAGGGGCTATTACACGCCGCCCTATCTTGAAGGTCTCAAGCCCGACACCACGGCAACGGCCGGACGGAAGACGGTGGGCATAATAAACCGCGAGCCGCGAACGTCGAACAAGATCATCAGGCAGTTTTATCTGCAAGCCATCAACGACGCCCATGACAGCATAAAGCTCGTGAACCCCTACCTCACCCTGTCGCACCCTCTGAAGAAAGCGCTCAAGAACGCCATAAAGCGCGGCGTGAAGGTGGAGGTCATGGTGTCGACACATAGCGACATTCCGCTCACCCCCGACTGTGTGTTCTACAACGTACACAAGCTCATGAAGCATGGAGCAAAGGTGTGGATGTATGAGCCTGGCTTCCACCACACCAAGATAATAATGGTCGACGGCCGCTTCTGCACCGTGGGAAGCGCCAACCTCAACTCGCGCAGCCTGAGGTTCGACTATGAGGAGAACGCCGTGATCCTTGACCCCCACACCACGCGCGAGCTCAACGACATGTTTGAGCGCGACAAGGCCGACTCGTTCTTGCTCACCCCCGCGTCATGGAACAAGTTTCGCACGCCGTGGCAAAAGTTTGTCGGATGGTTCGCACATCTGCTCACCCCCGTGCTGTAAGACCCGCGGCAGAGGCTTGCCCATGCAGACGGCCAAGGCCAGGCAAACCGGGCAACGGGCAGGCAAACCGGGCAACGGGCGGCGATCTCAACAGATGCAAAAAACAAGTAAAGATTAAAGATGAATACAATATTAAAATATTTCCCCGACATCACAGAGGAGCAACGCCGACAGTTTGAGGCGCTGGCAGACCTCTACACCTCCTGGAACAGCAAGATAAACGTCATATCAAGAAAAGATATCGACAACCTCTATTCGCACCATGTGCTCCACTCGCTCTCCATAGCACGCTTCGTGAAATGGAAACCCGGCACGCGCATACTCGATTTCGGCACGGGCGGCGGCTTCCCGGGCATTCCCCTGGCCATCATGTTCCCCGACTGCCATTTTAAGATGATCGACGGCACGGCAAAGAAAATTCGTGTGGTCAACGAGGTGGCAACAGCCATTGGCCTGAAGAACGTGGAGGCTGTGCAGCTCAGAGGCGAGGAGGAACACGCCAAGTTCCACTTTGTCGTGAGCCGCGCCGTCATGCAGCTGCCCGACCTCATGAAGATCGTGCGCAAGAACGTGTCGAAGGAGCAGCAAAACGCCCTGCCCAACGGCGTGATCTGTCTCAAGGGAGGCAACGTGAACGAAGAGGGCAAAGCCTTCCGCAACGTCATGCAGACAGCCGAGATCAGCCAATGGTTTGACGACGAATGGTTCAAGGAGAAATATCTCGTTTACGTCCCTGTTTGACAAACCCTGTTTGACAAGCTACTGTTTAACGACCCCAGTTTGACAACCCCAGTCTTTTTTTAGAAACAGCATGTCTCAACACATGCGCAAACATTTTTTTCAAGATGATAAATATAGAACGCTTCGCCTGCAACATGTTGCAGGAAAACTGTTATATCGTGAGCGATGAGACAAAACAATGTGTCATCATCGACTGTGGCGCCTACTATGAAGAGGAGCGCAAGGCCATTGCCCGTTATGTCAGCGACAACGGGCTCAAGCCCGTGCACCTGCTTGTGACCCACGGACATCTGGATCACAACTTCGGCAACGCTTTCGTAGAGAAAGAGTATGGGCTCAAGCCCGAGGTCTCACATGCCGACCAACGGCTCATGGAGCACATGGAGGAACAGGCCCAGACCTTCAACGTGACGCTCAACGAAGCCCTGCCACCCGTGGGACGCTATTTTGAAGACGGCGAGCAGATAACCTTCGGCTCTCACAAGCTGACCGTCATACCCACCCCGGGCCACACGCGCGGCTCCGTGTGCTTCTATTGTGAACAGGAGCACGTCATGTTTACAGGCGACACGCTCTTCAAAGGCTCCATCGGCAGAACCGACTTTGAAGGGGGCAGCATGTTGCAGATCATTCAGAGCCTGCGCATGATCGCCCAGATGCCCGACAACATCGTGGTGCTCTCAGGACATGGAGAGAAGACCACCTTGGGCTTTGAGCTGGCACACAATCCTTACATGGACAGATAAAAAACCGAACTTTCACAAAAGAAGATTGTCTGCTCCACGCTTCTTGCGCCCGTCAGAAGCGCAAGAACGTCAAGGGAGAGAAGCGCAAGCGCGAAACAAAAAAAGAGAAAGAAGGCATAAAGAACAGATGACAAACGAAGGAAAGGCAGAAAAGATCGTTTTGGGCATTGACCCCGGAACAAACGTCATGGGCTACGGACTGCTGCGCGTGCGCGGCAACAAGGCCATGATGGTGGCCATGGGCGTGATCGACATGCGCAAACAAAGCGACCCCTACCAACGGTTGGGCCACATCTTTGAACGGGTCACAGGCATCATCGACGCCTTCCACCCCGACGAGATGGCCATCGAGGCACCCTTCTTCGGAAAGAACGTGCAGTCGATGCTCAAGCTCGGACGGTCGCAGGGCGTGGCCATTGCCGCCGCCGTGCACAAAGGCATGCTCATACACGAGTATGCGCCCATGAAGATAAAGATGGCCCTCACGGGGCAGGGACAGGCCTCAAAGGAACAGGTGGCTGGCATGCTTCAGCGCTTGCTCAACATTGCCGCCGACGAGATGCCACAGTTTATGGATGCCACCGACGCCCTTGCCGCAGCCTACTGCCATTTCATGCAGATGGGACGGCCGCAGAACGACACCCACTATGGCAGTTGGAAAGATTTTGTTACGAAGAATCAGGATAGACTATGCAAAAAGTGATTGACATTAAGGACGGCGTGACACGAATGCCGGCATGGAGAATGAGACAGCCCGTCAATTTTGAGCTGCTCAAGGGTGAGAACCTGGCCATCGTGGGCCCTAACGGAGGAGGCAAGTCGATGTTTGTCGACATACTTATCGGCCGCCATCCGTTGCTGGGCGACAACCCCAAGTATGACTTCTCGCCCACAGACAAGGAGCTCGTCTCTGACAACATCAAATATATCGCGTTCCGCGACACCTATGGAGGCGACAACGACCGCACCTACTTCCTTCAGCAACGCTGGAACCAGACCGAGATTGACGAGGCTACCGTGACCGCCCGCCAGAAGCTCGACGAGGCCTACAGGCTCGCCGGCGACGACACGCCCGAGCGCCAGCTCCTCAAAAAACACATCTACGAGCTGTTCCACCTCGAGACCGTGCTCGACAAATATGTCATAATGCTCTCCAGCGGCGAGCTGCGCAAGCTCATGCTCGCCTCTTCCATCTTTGCCGCCCCCAAGGTGCTCATCATCGACAACCCCTTCATTGGTCTTGACGCCGAGACACGCTCCCAGCTCAACGACCTGCTGAAAACCATGATCGACGACGGCACCATGCAGATCGTCATCGTGCTGAGCAAGAACGACGACATACCAGAGTTTATAAGTCATGTGGTCGAGGTCAAGAACATGGTCGTAGGCCCCAAGACCTCCCTCAGCCAGTATCGCGACAGCCTCGAGGCCGTGCCCACACATGTGCTCACCGACGACAAGCGACAGGCCATAATAAGCCTCCCACACACCACACGCGACTATCACTCTGACGAGGTGGTCAACATGAACGCCGTGAGCATTCGTTACGGCGAGCGCACTATCCTCAAGGAGTTGTCATGGCAGGTGATGAACGGCGAGCGATGGGCGCTGAGCGGACAGAACGGAGCGGGCAAGTCGACGCTCCTGAGCCTCGTCTGCGCCGACAACCCACAGAGCTATGCGTGCGACATCTCCCTCTTTGGCTACAAGCGCGGAAGCGGAGAGAGCATCTGGGACATAAAGAAGCACATAGGCTATGTGTCGCCCGAGATGCACAGAGCTTATCACCGCGACATAAAAGCCCTGAAGATTGTGGCAAGCGGACTGAGCGACACGGTGGGCCTCTACATGAAGCCCGACGAGGAGCAGACCGCGCGTTGCCTCTTCTGGATGAATGTTTTCGGCGTGGGCGACAAGGCCGAGACCAGCTTCCTGAAGATGTCGGACGGCGAGCAGCGCCTGGTGCTCCTGGCACGGGCATTTGTGAAAGACCCCGAGCTGCTTATCCTTGATGAGCCGCTCCACGGGCTCGACGACCGCAACCGCCGACTGGTGAAAGATGTCATAAACGCTTTCTGCGAACGCGAGAACAAGACGCTTGTCATGGTAACCCATTACAAGTCAGAATATCCCGAATGTATAAACAAATCTAAATTCCTCATAAAAAACAAATAACAATTGCTGCAATTTAAGATTATCGTCTTATCTTTGCAACAGGTTAAAAGCTTTGCTCAAAGCCACGCCCCAGCAAACGGCCAAGCTCAGGCTTGAGCCTCTCCATCGGCTGGCTTTAAGGCTTGGCGGCTCAACCCCCCAGCGGTTGGGCGTTGTTGCCATGAGACAAGCCTTTCCCTCGGATGGCTTTAAGGCTTGGCGGCTCAGCCCCAACGGTTTGGTGTTGTTGCCATGAGACAAGCCTCTCCCTCGGATGGCTTAAGGGCTTGCAGCTCAGCCCGCGGGGTAGCGTTGTCTCTATAAAAAAGTTATTATTAAGAACAAGTTAAATATTGAAAGGTAAAAAGAAATGAAGAAATATTTTTTAACGATTGTCTTCGCCTGTCTGGTTGCAGCGAACGTTTCGGCGCAAGCCATTTATAAAGAGGTGGTAGCAATGAAGGCCAATGTGGAGAAGCTCATGAACGACTCCACACAGAACATGCAGACACGAAAGGTGGCTTGTTTCAAGAACGATGCCCTCTACTATCTCATTGACAAGGCTGCCGACACCCCCGACTTTACCGAGTATATGCTTGGTGAGCAAGCCACAGCCATGATCGATTTCGTAAACCTCTACGTCAAGCGTCTCTCACAGGAGCGCAAGAAGAAAGACAAGGACATCGTGCTCGCGTTGTTCAAGAACGCATCGTGCGCACACCCCCTCTTCGACGACCCCGACAAGGAGGTGACTTACGGATATGTTGACAACGAGCAATACATCACCCAGTTCGCGCTCGACACCGATTGGGTAAAAGCTCTTAAAGAGATCCTGAAATAGGGTTCCTGAAACAGGTCTTTAAACAGATTCTAAAGGTCCTGAAATAGGGTTCCTAAAACAGGTCTTTAAACAGATTCTACATCAGATTTTGAAACAAATTTACCCCACCATAGCCTCGTGCGTGTTCAACCCCACGCCACGAGGTTTTTTTGTCTTCTCTTCTTTGCCCTATTGAGTTAGACAGATTATTCTTCAACCCTTTTATACCGATTTTTCTTAATGACTTAATGACTAATGACCTTAATGACTAATGACCTTAATTACTTCAATTGCCCCAATTCCCCTCATGACCAAACCCCATCATGACCGTTCCATTATTTTATCTTTTACAAAGGTAGCATAACGTTTTCGGCTACGCAAATTTTCATCGAAGAAATTGCGAATTCGCCCTTCAAGTTTTCCATAACACAAGGTCGTATGTATCAACAGCACAGAGCGTTACGGACGGTTGCGAAGATTTAGAAAAATGCTATTCGTGAGCTGAGTTTTCTATGAATGCTATTCGCAAGCCACGTTTTCTATGAATGCTATTCGCGAGCCACGTTTTCTATGAATCTGTCAGAAATAGTGCCGACTTGTTGATGACGGTAGTTTTTATGTCGTCAGCCAAGGGAGTCGCGGTTTGCGACGGGGTTTTGTCCTCCTCGTCCACATGTTTGTAAGGGGTGTCAGTTGAAATAACCCCCTTGCGAAAGCCTAACCAAAGGTTTGTGGCTGTCGGAAACAACATCATAGAGCCTGTCCTTGCTCACGAAGTTGGCCTTCGGCATCCCTTCTGGCGAGTTGGCGATGGGTCGGTTGAAACGGCCCCATCTGCTAACCCTAAGGGCAAACAATTCTTAACACCCTGTATTATAGCGGTTTGCATAAACATGACAAAACATGAAAACGAAAAAAGTGGTCATTAAGGTCATTAGTCATTAAGTCATTAAGAATTTTTGAACGTCTGTTTTCAGCCTCTATATAAATATATATTTAAATATATATATTTATATAGAGAGCATTTTGGGACATTTTTTTTTCGAAAATGACTAATGACTAATGACCTTAATGACCACATTGACACAGGAGCTGTGTCTTTTCCTGAATAAAGCAGAACATTTTGTGGAGCCCACAATGGAACATGCCGTAAACGTATTGCAGATTAAATATAAAACGCAAAAAGAGAAAAGCAATTTCCCGACGCCCCACAAACGCCCGTAACCTCTTGTGGCTGTTGTTATTACGACCTTGCACTACAGAAAACCCGAAGGGTGAACAAGATATTTTCAAGGTAAAAATTTGCATTGCCGCAAACTTTTTGCTATCTTTGCATTAAGAAACCTCTGACCTTGCCACACACGCCTCTAAGAATTTTAAAGCATCGAAGAAAAACACATACGAGCCTCCAAAAGCACGAACCAGAAGAACGAACCAAAAACACGAACCAAAAGCACGAACCACGAAAAGAACGACCAAAAGCACGAACCAGAAGAACGAACCACGAAAAGAACGACCGAAAAGAACGACCGAAAAGAACGAGTCCAAAAGCACGAACCCAGCCCCGATGTTTCAAGCCCGGCTCCCAGCCCCGTTGTTTTGCAAGCCCGCCTCTCAAAGCCACAAAGAACAGCAAGCGCCCCTAATCGCTTCCTTGCGCCCCAGAACGCAATCCTCCCCTTATCGTAGCCATGTGTCGTAGATAGAGGCCGCAAGCATGAAACATAGAGGCCGCAAGCATGAAATATAGAAATCAGCTGTTTCAGTCATTATAGTCATTAGTCATTAGTCATTTTCGTTTCTGGGAATGAAAAAGCGTTCTATATATATTTATACAGAGAGCAATTTTGGGATATTAATGAACGATGGGGGGGGTAAAAGGACGGCCGATTGGGACAAACAAAAAAAAGAGCCATTCGCACGAATGACTCTCTTCATTAAAGTGTGTAAAGTGTGTGTGTAAAAAAAGTGGTACCACCAGGAATCGAACCGGGGACACAAGGATTTTCAGTCCTTTGCTCTACCAACTGAGCTATGGCACCATGTTTTTAGCGAGTGCAAAAGTACGAATAATTTTCGTTTCTGCCAAACATTACTTTACTTTTTTGCATCTATTAACTCATTTTTCTTTATTCGAGGGCGTAAACACATCATAATAACGCGAGAAATTACCCTTTCGGCCAAGATTGAGATGTGAAATCTTAATTATGTCGGGATGAGAAATTATGTCGGGATGGAAAATCTTTATCATGTCGGCAAGAAGAAAATCGGGATGAAAGGACACCTCATTGAAATAGGTGCTTCTCTCGCTGCTGCATTGGTAGATTTTTGCGTTTCTGAACGCTTTGATGTTAGCATAGCCATGATACTCGGCAAGCAACTGCTGCTTGCTGAGGGGGCGCGGACCTAAGTAGGTGAACAGCCACACGTCGGCATCGTGGGCTGCAGCCACAACAGCCTCGGGGGCAAGGGAAAGAGAGCCGCTGTGGGTGTCGCGTGCAAAGACATAGCGGGCGTTTGCATCGGAAAGAAGCGTTGCCATGGAGCTTGCCCCGCCAGGACAATACCATGTGCCGCTGGTGACACGCTCCGTCAAGACCATTGGGCGTTGCTTGGCCTTGGCTGCCAAGGCAACAAGCTGCCTGTAGCTCTTCTCGACCTGCGTAAAGAGGCTGTCGGCCTGACGCTCCTTGCCTATGAGCAGACCATAAAACCTCATCCACTCGGCTCTTGCCAGGGCGTTGGGTTCCATATATTCGACACACTCTATAACAGGCGCCTTCAAGCGCTTGAGCATGCTGTAAGAACCGTTCTCGTAGGACGACATGAAAAGGGCCTGAGGGTGGAGAACAGCCATATGCTCCAAAGAGGGGGCCATGCTGCTTCCACAACTGTTTATGGCGCCTTGCGCGATGAGCTTCTGCAGCTCCGCTATGTTTACATACTCAGCATCGCACACGCCCTTTATGACCGTTGGGGCTTGGAGCCAAAGCATGAGTTGGCACAAAGGAGCTGTGGCCACAACAGCACGGTTGACAGGAAGATACACGACATCGGAACCGACGGGGAGGTTTCCCACCTGTGCTGAGTCGGCCCGTTTTACCAGACAATATTTATGCAAGACGTGTCCCTTCTTCCATGGGTCGTTTATTATGATCTCATCATAACGGTCATGAGCTATGCGCGTAAGGAGCGTCGCATACCGGTAACGTATGGTGTCGCCAGAAGACGAGACTCCTACCCCTCTTTTGTTTCCACACGATGACAAGGAAACGGCTAAGGACAAGAAGCCGATAAAGAACAAACAACAGGTGCCAAGAGACGAAAAGAGGTTCTTGCCAAAAGCAAAGGAACAACCCTTGCTTGAAGCAGGAGAGCTGCCCTTGCTTGAAACAGAAGAGCAACCATTGCTTGAAGCAAAGGAACAACCCTTGCTTAAAACAAAAGAGCAGCCCTTGCCAAAGACAGAAGCGCGGTTGGCTTTAGCCATGCTTCCCCGGTTATTTTTTCTTTGTATCTTTTCCATCCTGTTTGTTTTCTACACCGATCTGTTTAATGACACTATAAGCGTTATAGAGACCAAGCTCGCCAGCCTTGCTCAGGCGTGTAACGGCTTCTGCCTTACGTCCACACTTCTGAAGCACAAGGCCGCTGTTATAATAAGCTTCCGCCATGTTGGCGTTGAGCTGTATGGCTTTGTCGTAGAGGCGCAAAGCCTTCTCATAGTCTTTGCGTGCGGCACACATGTTGGCCTCGTCATAATAGAGGTATGCGTTTTGCGGCGACAGCTCAATTGCTTTCCTTATGTCGTCGAAAGCTTTGCCTTCTGTAATGACGTTTTCGGCGCCTTGTGACAACTGGAATTCGCCCATAAGGGCATGACACACAGCACGTTGCCAATAAGCAAGAGCCGAGGCCGAATCGAGCTGCAGATAGGCCGTAAGGTCTGAAATGGCAGCATCAAGGTTCTGCACAGCCGTATAGGTCACGGCCCGTTCCATGAGCAGGTGCTTGAGCGTCAGGTCTCCACGGGCGTTGTCTATGCGTTGCGAGAGCGTGTCTATGCGTGTGAGCAAGGTTTTTGACGACAGCTCGTCAAGATGGCGTGAAGCACAATTGACATAGATGGGTTGCGATGCGTTGGCGTTTTGCGCGTTGAAGGCTTCCACCTCAGCCGAGAAAGCATGATAGCTCTTGACACCATTGTCGTACATGAAGAGAGAGAGAGCGTACATGGGCTTAAGGGTCAGCTCCACATTGCGGTTCTGCACCTTGCCTCTGTAGCTGCTCTTATAGTCGTGGTCGACCTCTTGCTTGTCTTCCACCACAATCTGGTTATATTTGTCGGGGTCAACCTCGCTACGTTTGCGCATGAGCTTACTCTTGTTCTTGCTCCAGCGAGGCTGAATGCCCTGGTGCTTGTTCATCTGCGCCTTCATGATACGAAACTCGTCGAGCTCCGCCTTGGCGGTAAGGCCGAGACGACGATAGCAGTTGGCTCGGCGTGAGAGACCGGTCCAGAAGTTTGGAAACTGTGAAATGACGGTCGAATAGTCGCGTATGGCGGCGCGGAGGTTTCCTGTCTTGTCGAGCAAGATGGCACGGTTGAACAAGGCCATGACGTTATGAGGTTCCATCTTCACGACATAGTCGAAATCGGTAATGGCACGATTGTCGTCGCCAAGCTGCATTCGGAGCAGTCCGCGGTTATAATGGGCAAGAAAATTGTTGGGGTCGAGGTCAAGGGCCGTGTCATAGTCGGCCATTGCTCCTCGCAGGTTGTTGACGTTGTATCTTGCCAGCGCGCGGTTTATATAGTTGTTCACCGCCTTCGGCTTAAGGTGTATTGCCTTTCCGAGGAACGTGTCGGCATCTTTCCATTGGCGTTTTGACAGAGCGATCATGGCCCTTGTTGTCCATGCCGAGCCGTCGTAGGGGTCTATCTCCAAACCCTTGTCGAGCCATCGTCCTGCCTCTGTCGTGTCTTTCTGCATGAGGTAGACCTCAGCTTTGAGCGAATAGGCATTGGCATATTTCTTCCACTTCACGATCATGGTGTCGAGCTGCTGTTGGGCCTGCTCATATTGCTTGTTCTCAACGTTACACAACGCGCGGTTGAACCATGCCCCTTTGTTTTGCGGATCAAGGCTGATGAGCTTTGTATAGTCGGTTATGGCGCCGTCATAGTTGTTCTGCCTTATGCGGCACAAACCTCTTAGCTCATACATGTTCGACATGTACGGGTTCAGGCCTATGGCATGTGTAACGTCGGTTTCTGCGCCCACATAGTCGTCGAGGTAAAACTTGGCCACGCCTCGCAGGTACCACGGCTCGTAGAGATAGGGTTTGGCGTTGAGCACCTGGTTGAAATATTGTATTGAAAGGACATAGTCTTCATAATAGAGCGCGCTACGGCCCGTTATCATCAGCCTGTCTGTGTTAAACTGGGCATTAACTGACAACGACAAGAACGAAAAAAAGATGAAGGCCAATGCTTTTTTCATAACAAATAGAAAGACGGGGAAGAAAAGACATGAGGGTGTGTCAAAATGGAATTGGAAACGCCGTTCTGGTTAATTCACATTTGACACACCCTGACAATAATTATAATTTTTAAAAAAATACTAAATGTTCAAACTATATCGAGCCCTATGGTGTGAGCACAAGGGCCCATTCTGTAAGGCACCTTAGCGTCGCACAGGTTTTGTTCTGTAAGAACAGCGGTAGCGTCCGAGAAGAAACTGCTTGAGCTTGGTGCGTATGAGCTGCTTGCGCAAGGGCGAAATGCGGTCTATGAACATTGTGCCCTCAAGGTGGTCAAACTCGTGCTGCATGACACGGGCAAGATAACCCTCAACCCACTCGTCGTGCTCGTTGAAATCGGTATCCATATATTTTACATGGATGCGCGTGGGACGTGTCACGCTCTCGTGAATGCCTGGCAGGGAGAGACAGCCCTCCTCCATCGACTCCTTCTTAGAGTCGTCATCATATTCGATGATGTGGGCATTGATAAATGCCTTCTTAAAACCTTTGTATTCTGGAAGGTCGTCACTCAACACGTCGAGATCTATGACCACCACACGAATGTCCTTGCCGATCTGGGGAGCCGCCAATCCCACGCCATCGCTGTCGGTAAGCGTCTCAAACATGTTTTCAAGCAAGGTGTCAAGACCTTCATAGTCTTTGTCAATGTCGACAGCTGTTTTGCGAAGCACAGGCTGTCCGTAAATATAAATAGGTAAAATCATTATACGTTTTGTCGCATCTGCAAGTAATCTTGCAAAATTATGGTCGCACTAATCTCGTCGACGAGAGCTTTGTTGCGTCGCGCCTTCTTGTTTATGCCGCTGTCCAGGATGGTACGGTGAGCCAAGACAGAGGTAAAACGTTCATCATAATAAGAGATGGGAATGGCGGGGAAAGTTTTCTTGAACAGGGCTACAAACTGTCGCACGCGGGCCAAGTTTTCGCTTGCCTCACCGTTCATCTGTTTGGGCTCGCCTATGACAACGCCCTCCACGTTTTCACGAGAGAAATAGTCTTTAAGAAACGTGAGGAGCGTTGATGTAGGCACTGTGGCCAATCCGCCAGCAATGATCTGTAGCGGATCGGTCACGGCTAAGCCTGTGCGCTTTTTACCATAATCTATAGAGAGTATTCTTGCCACTCAGTATGTGTGTTTGTTGTTTGATTATGTATATGCGTCTTCAAATGCTTATTTCTTCAGCAGCAACCAAGCGTCGGGATACTGCGCACGGAAACTGTTGCGTGAGCTTACAGCGGCTGCCTTGTTGTCGAAAGTAGACACGATAACACGGTAGAAGTTGATCGAGGGGTTGTAAGCCACCTGTGCTGCATGGCCCTGGTTCTTGAGGCGCTGCTGGAGACCGAGAGCGTTGGCCTTTGAGCCAAACGAACCGACAACAACGCTGAAAGCCTTCAGACCACCACCTTCAACAACGGTCACGGCCTCCGACTTTACACTTTCATTATCTGAGTTGTCCACTACTGTGGTCTGTGTGGCAGGTTTCTCTACCAAGGGAGTAACGACGGGAGCCTCTTCAACGGGTGTTGTCTGCTGAGCCTCCTGTGCCTTTGCTTTCTCATAAGCCTTCTTGTATGCACTTTCTTTTGAGCCTCCGCAGCTTGCGAAAGCCATTGCAAGGCACAAGCCTGCGCACAGAATGATTGTCTTTTTCATATTCATGTCAAGTTATTAGAAATTTATATAAGTTCCTTTTTTTAATTTGTGCGAAATTACAAAATTATATACTAATAGCGAAAGAATGGGGCTATAAAGTTTGTTAAATGGGCTTTTCATCGGCTTTTTAAAGAAAATTCACAGCAAAAAACTTGCAAATAGCATTTGTTTTTACTATTTTTGCAACATAAGAACACCTCAACACACATATTGTTAAACTAAAAACGAATAGACAATGAAAACATTAGGTTACATCGGAGCATTTTTAGGTGGAGCTATTGCAGGAGCAGCCTTAGGTCTGCTGTGCGCACCAGAGAAAGGAAGTGAGACACGCACCAAGATTAGCGACGCTGTCGACGATTTCTGCAAGAAACATAATATAAAGGTAAGCAGAAAGGAAATGGACGACCTCGTTGACGACATCAAGGATGCCGCAGAGCCAGAGAACGCATAACATAAAAGCATGTTCTCTAACGACAAAAATATTGAAACCATCGGCCAACTGGTTGAGGTAACGAAACATTACATCGGGCTTCAGACACGCTATGCCAAGCTCGATGTAATGGTTAAGATTGTGCGCTTGCTGACAGTTGCCACGATGGCTTTGCTGCTTAGTGTGCTGCTCATGCTCGCGCTCATCTACCTGTCGTTTGCTGCCGCTTTTGCCTTGGGAACAGTTTGGGGCAACGCCCTCGCCTTCTGTGCTGTCGCCGCTTTCTACCTCTTTCTGCTGTTCATGTTTGTCTGTTTCAGAAAGCGATGGATAGAGAAGCCTTTGGTGCGTTTCCTTGCGTCCATATTGCTTAACGACTGACAGATAGAGCTCAAGGAACAAGGCGGTTTCCAACAGATAGAGATTCAAGATTTTGAAACGCTTTAAAGAACAAGGAAAATGGAACTGAAAGCAACTAACGACAGCACACAGCAACGCACATTCTGCACGCTCGAAGAGATTGAAAGCTACAAGGACGAGGTGCGGCAAAGCATACACGACGACGAGAAGCGCATAGGACAATTATGGAGCGACCTCTTCCATAAGGAAGACAGACACACCCCCAAGACACCTGTTCAGAGAATGGTAAGCATGGTGAACATAGGGTCTGGAGTTATAGACGGGCTGATTCTCGGATGGAAGCTTTACCGTAAATTTAAAGGAGGAAGACGTTAGCAACCTTTGTCAACAAGGAAGATGCTAACGTCTTCTTTTTTTGTAATTAGCTGATATTTCACAAAATAATTTTCTTTTCTCACTTAATTTTTGTAACTTTGCATCCGATTTTTGGCAAGCTTCTTGAAATGTTTTCAAGACGACACAAAAAGATAATTGTTTAAACATTAAGATAAAGGATTTTCAGTAATGATTACAGTTACCAACTTGGCCATTCAGTTTGGCAAACGAGTTCTGTACAAGGATGTAAACATCAAATTCACTCCCGGAAACATTTATGGCGTCATTGGTGCTAACGGAGCGGGCAAGTCGACCCTTCTCCGTGCCATCAGCGGTGACCTTGAGCCCAACAGGGGTTCCATAGAGCTTGGTCCCGGCGAGCGCCTCTCCGTGTTGGAGCAGGACCACTTCAAATATGACGCCTATAGCGTGCTCGACACCGTGCTCATGGGCCACGCCCCTCTTTGGGAGAACATGAAAGAGCGCGAAGCTCTCTATTCGAAAACAGAGATGACAGAAGCCGACGGCAACCGTGCTGCTGAGCTCGAAGAGAAATTTGCCGAGATGGACGGCTGGGAAGCTGAAAGCAACGCCGCACAGATGCTGTCGAACCTTGGCATCAAGGAAGACATGCACTACAAGATGATGTCGGAGCTTTCAAACAACGAGAAGGTGCGCGTGATGCTTGCCAAAGCTCTCTTTGGCAACCCCGACAACCTGTTGCTCGACGAGCCTACCAACGACCTTGACCTCGACACCGTGCAATGGCTCGAGGAGTATCTGAGCAACGTGGAGCAGACCGTTCTCGTGGTGAGCCACGACCGTCACTTCCTCGACTCTGTAAGCACGCAGACCGTTGATATCGACTTTGGCAAGGTTACCGTGTTTGCAGGCAACTACTCGTTCTGGTATGAGAGCTCACAGCTTGCCCTGCGCCAGGCTCAGAACCAACGCCAGAAAGCAGAAGAGAAGCGTAAGGAGCTGGAGGAGTTTATTCGCCGTTTCTCTGCCAACGTGGCAAAAAGCAAGCAGACAACAAGCCGCAAGAAGATGCTTGAGAAGCTTAACGTGGAGGAAATACGTCCGTCAAGCCGCAAATATCCCGGCATCATCTTCCAGATGGAACGTGAGCCAGGCAACCAGATTCTTGAGGTTGAAGGCCTTAAGGCTACCGACAGCGACGGCACCGTGCTGTTCGACAACGTGAGCTTCAACATAGAGAAGGGCGAGAAGGTGGTGTTCCTGAGCCATAACCCCAAGGCCATGACAGCCCTGTTTGAGATCATCAACGGCAACCGCGAGGCCGATGCAGGCACATACAAGTGGGGCGTCACCATAACAACAGCTTACCTGCCGCTCGACAACACCGAGTTCTTCAACAGCGACAAAGACCTCGTGGAGTGGCTTAGCCAGTATGGTGTAGGCAACGAGGTTGCCATGAAGGGTTACCTCGGACGCATGTTGTTCTCTGGCGAGGATGTACAGAAGAAGGTTAACGTTCTCTCGGGTGGCGAGAAGATGCGTTGCATGATTGCACGCATGCAGCTGAAGAACGCCAACTGCCTGATTCTCGACACACCGACCAACCACCTTGACCTTGAGAGCATTCAGGCTTTCAACAACAATCTGGTACAGTTTAAAGGCAACATCTTGTTCTCAAGCCATGACCATGAGTTCATACAGACCGTCTCTAACCGCATTATAGAGCTTACACCCAACGGCACCATCGACAAGCTCATGGATTATGACGACTACATCTACGACCCTCAGATCAAGGAGCTGAAGGAGAAGATGTATGCAAAGAACTAATTGTGTGCCTGGCTTCAACACACAGCTTTTTACGTTTTATGACGGCAACATGCTTGCGCCGTAAGACAAAACGTAGAGAAAAAGCAGGTTTCTTACCTACTAAAGGAAATAGAGGAGGATGTGTCAGTTTTGGCACATCCTCTTGCATAAACCCACTATATGATTGCGAAATAAAGACAAAAGCTGACGATGGCAAGCTTTTTGCTATATGTCTTTATATATAAAAACAATCATAGAAAAAAGAAATCATGAAAGAAGAAAACAAAAATAAAAATGCCTCACAGGAGGCAAACGAGCAAAACGTAGCTGACACAAACACCAACAACGCAAACGCAGAAGAAACAAAGCAGGACCATGCTGAAAACAAGAAGGAGCTTAGCGTAGAGGAACAGCTGGCTGAGGCACAGAAACAATTGGCCGAACTGAAAGACCAGTATCTGCGCAAAGCTGCTGAGTTTGAAAACTACCGCAAGCGCACGATCAAGGAGAAGAGCGATCTTATACTTAATGGAGCAGAATCGACAGTAAAGGCCATTCTTCCCATCCTTGACGACTTTGAACGTGCAGTTGCAGACAAGACTGAAGACGCCAAAGCCATAAAGGAAGGCATGCAGCTTATCTTCAACAAGTTTGTAAAGACATTAAAGGGGCTGGGTGTTGAGAAGATTGATACAGCCGACAAAGAGTTTGATGTCGACTTTCACGAAGCCGTTGCTATGGTTCCAGGAATGGGCGACGACAAGAAAGGCAAGGTTATTGACTGTGTGCAAACAGGTTATAAGCTTAACGACAAAGTTATTCGCCACGCCAAGGTTGCCGTGGGTCAATAACGACGTGGGTAAAAAAGAGAACAGATCCACAGCAGATAGATAATTGTCAAAACCATATTTTAATTTATCATAGAGAATAATGGCGAAGAGAGACTACTATGAGGTGCTTGGCGTAAGCAAAAGTGCCACAGACGATGAGATAAAGAAAGCATATAGAAAGATTGCTATCAAATATCACCCCGACCGCAACCCTGGCAACAAAGAAGCTGAAGAAAAATTCAAGGAGGCAGCAGAAGCCTATGACGTGTTGCATGATCCGCAAAAGCGTCAGCAATATGACCAGTTTGGATTTGATGCTCCAGGCGGTGGATTCGGCGGATTCGGCGGCGGCGGATTCTCTAACGAAGACATCTTCTCTATGTTTGGCGACATCTTTGGAGGCCACGGCGGCTTCGGAGGGTTCGGCGGCTTCGGAGGTGGTGGCGGCCAGCGTCAGGCTCCACAATATAGAGGTTCAGACCTGCGCATAAAGGTTACTCTCACATTGCAGGAAATTGCCTCTGGCACGACCAAGAAGTTTAAGGTCAAGAAAGACGTGGCTTGTCCCGACTGTCACGGTTCTGGAGCCGAGGCAGGTAGCGCAGCTGAGACCTGTCCCAAATGTGGCGGCTCAGGCGTTGTGACAAAGACCGTTAGAACCATGCTTGGCATCATGCAGACTCAAACAGAGTGTCCCGAATGTCATGGTGAAGGCAAGGTTATAAAGAACAAGTGTCACAAGTGTGGCGGTTCAGGCGTTGTCAAAGGCGATGAAGTTGTTGAGGTAAAAATTCCTGCAGGCGTTGCTGAAGGCATGATCGTAAACGTTCCCGGCAAAGGAAACGCAGGTCCTCACAACGGCATCAACGGAGACATTCAGGTTTACATTGCCGAGGAACCAAACGACATTTTCGTGCGCGACGGCAACGACGTCATCTACAACCTCTTGCTTGACATTCCGACAGCCATTCTTGGCGGCACAGTAGAAATTCCTACCATCGACGGAACCAACGTAAAGATAAAGATTGAACCTGGCACACAGCCAGGCAAAACGCTTCGTCTGCGCGGCAAAGGCCTGCCCGCCGTTCAAGGTTACGGACGTGGCACGGGCGATCTCGTTGTCAACATAAGCGTGTTCATACCGAAGACGCTCACCAAGGAAGAGCACAAGGCCATTGAGGGCTTGCGCGACAACGAGAATTTCAAGGGCGACAAAGAGACGAAGAAGTCGATTTTTGACAAGTTCAAGAACTATTTCAATTAACATTAGCCATAGAAAGGGGAATTTGTTCTCATGTCTGTCATTTCGCAAAAAAGCAAACGACAGACATAGGAGCCAATTCCCCTTTTGTTCTTTCTTATATTGAATTACAATATACAATTTGCAATAGAACAATGACTTACGCCGAAACGATAAATTATCTCTTTAATGCAACGCCAGTATTTGAGCATATCGGTGCGGCAGCATATAAAGAGGGGCTTTACAACACCATAGCCCTTGACAACCACTTCAACAGACCACACCAAGGTTACAAGACCATTCATGTGGCTGGAACCAACGGAAAGGGTTCTTGCTCTCACTCGCTGGCTGCCATTCTGCAGAAGGAAGGCTACAAGGTAGGACTTTACACCTCGCCTGCAACCAAGGTACTTCATTCCACCCTTATCTGCCCAAATGCAGTACTTCTGCTTACGCTCGTATTCTTCTATCATCAGAGGTTCAATCTCTACAGAATAATCGAGCATGGTCTGCTCTATCAAGTCGATGAATAGTTCATCATCTATATACCGCCTGAGTATCATAAGCAGAACAGGATGAGGTATTGTCAGATAATACTTTCTGAGGTCTCCTTGCCCATAATAAGCCCATTTCGGATGCCTTCTGATAGCTCGTTGTGTTCTCAATGCACCGAATACTTGACCTTTACCTTTTCTACCAGCACTCGAATCGTATATAAGCACTCGCTCTACTATCGGTTCGAGCACTATCTTGATAGCGTGAAAGAGAACATTCCAAGGGTCGAAGTGTATAGGGCATATCTTTCTTGCCTTATTCTCAGATACTATGTCAACCTCCTTATATTCCTTTTTAGGATAAATGCCGAGAATGAGCATGTTCTGTATGCGGTCGATAATCTTATCCTTATCTCGGATATATCTCCTTGCAAACCACGTATTCTTATCATCTAACGCATTATAGGCATCATCACCACCCTGTTCCAATGTTTCCCTCTTTACGAGTTCATTCATCAGATTCTTTACCTTTGCTGTCATTTTGTTTTGTATTTAAAGCCTATTGCTTTTTTGCCGCTTTGCCCGTGACTTTGTTCTGCTCGTACAACTGAGCCGATTACTTCACCACGCTTGCTCTCCATTCAGCGAATACAGAGAGCCTTTCCGCTGTTATTTTCTGACTAGGCTATTGAAGCCCACGTCAAGGTTTGAGAGACTCGCTTCTTCATATATCCATACCCGATAGATTATTGATTCAGCGATTATAAATAAGTGAGACGCACACCGTAGTTCGTATTGCGATTGCCAATAACAAATTTGATTATTATATGTATAAAAGCTTTGATATAGGATTAAAGCTTGTGTTACCGTTTTTTATTATGGTTGCAATGTCTATGTTGCAAATGACAATTTCTCTTGTAGTTAAGCCAAATGTGAGTTTTATGCTTACTGTAACACACATCATATCAGCAGCATTTTACAAAACGCCGTTTTTATTTTCAAACTATGCAATGCTGTTAAGAAACGACGCAGTAGTTAATAACGGTTTAAGAGCTGCTACGGGAATATTAATATCGATTATTGTAACGGTATCTTCTATGATAATTGGATCTATTGTGTTTTCACGGTATGACATATTAAATAGGGAGTGATAGATATGGCTAATATAAAATTATCAGATATAACAAAAACAATAAAAAAGAAGACGGTTCTTGAAAATATCAATCTTGAAATGCACGCAGGAACGGTAACAGGTTTTAAGGGCATTAACGGTTCCGGTAAAACGATGTTGATGCGAATGATTACCGGTTTGATAAGACCGACTTCCGGTTCTGTTTATATTGACGATAAAGAATTACACAAGGATATTTCATTTCCGCCGAGCGTAGGCGCACTCCTTGAGAATCCGGCTTTTATTGACGGATATACAGGAAAAGAGAATCTTAAACTTCTTGCAGGAATTAAAGGCTTTGTGACTGACGATGAAATTGATGAGATTTTAGATTTCGTTGGTCTTTCAAACGCAAAAGATAAAAAATATAAAAAGTATTCATTAGGAATGAAGCAACGATTGGGAATTGCCGCTGCTGTTATGGAAAAACCTGAAATTGTTATTCTTGACGAGCCGACAAATTCTCTCGATTCGGAAGGCGTGGAAATGGTCAAGAAGCTTGTTCAGCGGGAAAAAGAAAGACAATCACTTGTGATTATTGCGTGCCATGAGTATGAAATACTAAAATCTTTATCTGATATTATTTATTCCATTGAGGACGGAAAAATAATAGATGTAGTTGAAACAGGTGAATTATAATGAAAAAAATCATTGCAATCTTTTCAGTAATGCTATTGCTTTCTGCTACTGTAAAAATAGCATTCTTAAATATGAATGCTGAAAGACCGAATATACAAAAATACAGGGAAAACTTTCCGGCTGACCCTTTTATTTGCCGTGGTTTCCGGTGGATTATTTGGCATTCTTTTGTTTGCCGGTTCCGGATTTATCGAGACGCATATTTATCCGGATTACGCCGGAGTGAGATATCCACTTCGTATATTGGCACCGACGATATTTATCGTCGCCCTTTTGGGAGTGTTCCGTGGCTTCTTCCAGGATTTTTCTAATATTCTCTTTCAT
>OQVT01000071.1_pt1 | contig 37729 bp, 33 predicted proteins | sample 1691561 | NCBI WGS metagenome assembly OQVT01 (sample SAMN03418260, study PRJEB22391) | human gut metagenome | biome: human-gut; feature: organic feature; material: feces | host: Homo sapiens | place: Tanzania | collected 2013-01 | reverse complement strand
GAAGGGCAGGTATCTTATTCCCGGTCCTGCACGGCAGCCGCACCGCCGATGATCTCGGTGATCTCCTGTGTGATGGAGCCCTGACGGGTGCGGTTGTATTCCAGCTGCAGCTCCCGGATCATATCGTTGGCGTTCTTGGTGGCGGAATCCATGGCGGTCATGCGGGCGCTCTGCTCTGCGCAGAAGCTCTCGGTCATGGCGCCAAAGATCATGCCGTGCATGTAGATGGGCGCAGTCTGCTCGAACACCGTCCATGCAGACGGGAACATCTCCACCTCGCCCTTCGGATCGCCCAGACCCTTGGGGGCAGGCTGCAGATGGGCGCGGTCCAGCGGCAGCAGACGCACCATGGTGGGCTCGCTGGTCAGTGCATTCTCGATGCGGGTATAGATGAGATAGATCTCATCCAGCTTGCCGGTCTTGAAATCATCAATGGCATCCACCGTGATATCGCGGGCGCGCTGCAGCGTAGGCTCCGTGGCGCTGTAGTGGAAATCCTCCACCAGACGCGGGTCCTTGTGGTACAGGGCGCGGTAGCCGGTCTGGCCGATCACATAGAACCGGTCGTTTTCATCCGCATTTTCCTTGAGGAACTTGATGATGTTCTGGTTGTAAGCGCCTGCCATGCCCTTATCTGCCGTCAGCACAATGTAGGCCCGTTTGGGGTTTGCGATATTGCGCTCGTGGAAGAACGGATGCACCGGCTCTTCCGGCAGGTGGGGCACCACGCGGGAAATGGTATCGCGCATACGGTTGAAGTAGGGCGATACATTCTGGTAGTTCTTACGTGCCTTGCGCAGCTTGGACGAGGAGATCAGGTACATGGCGTTCGTGATCTTCATGGTGTCCTGAATGCTCTCGATGCGCTCCTTCAGCAGCTTACTGGACGGCATGGCTGTCGCCTCCCGCATAAGCTTTCCAGGCGTTCAGGATGGCATCGACCATTTCAGGCTCCAGCTTGCCGGTAGCGGTGATCTTATCCATCGTACCGGACACATCCGCGCGGAACTGACGCACAAATGCGGAAGTTTTGGCGCGCAGCTCGGCAGTGGGCAGCTGATCCAGCATACCGTGGGAAGCCAGCACCAGCGTGACCACCTGCTCTGCATCGGACTTGGGCTGGTACAGCGGCTGCTTGAGCATTTCCGTCAGTGCCTTGCCGTGGTCCAGCTGGCGGCGGGTCTCTGCATCCAGATCAGAGCTGAACTGTGCAAAGGACTCCATATCCTTGTACTGTGCCAGCTCGATACGCAGGTTGGCGTTGGCCTTCTTCATGGCCTTGGTCTGGGCAGCGCCGCCCACACGGGACACCGACAGGCCCACGTTGACGGCCGGGCGGTTGCCTGCATTGAACAGGGCGCTCTCGAGGAAGATCTGACCATCGGTGATGGAAATGACGTTGGTGGGGATGTAGGCCGAAACATCGCCTGCCTGCGTCTCAACGATGGGCAGTGCGGTGATGGAGCCGCCGCCCAGATCGTCGCGCATCCGGCAGGAGCGCTCCAGCAGACGGGAGTGCAGATAGAACACATCGCCGGGGTAAGCTTCACGGCCCGGAGAGCGGCGCAGCAGCAGCGAGATGGCACGGTAGGCCACCGCGTGCTTGGACAGGTCATCGTAAACGATGAGCACGCTCTTGCCCTTGGACATAAAGTACTCGGCCAGTGCAGTGCCCGCATAGGGGGCGATGTACTGCAGCGGGGCAGAATCCGACGCGGTAGCTGCCACGATGGTGGTATAGCTCATAGCGCCGTGCTTTTTCAGATCCTCGGCCACGCGGGCGATGGAGGAAGCCTTCTGGCCGATGGCCACATAAATGCACAGCACACCGGTGTTTTTCTGGTTCAGGATGGCGTCCGTGGCGATGGAGGTCTTGCCGGTCTGGCGGTCGCCGATGATCAGCTCACGCTGACCGCGGCCGATGGGGAACATGGAGTCGATGGCCAGAATACCGGTGTGCAGCGGGGTGTCCACGCTCTGGCGCTCCAGAATACTGGGTGCCTGCTTCTCAATGGGGTTGTAGCCCTCGGCCTCGATGGGGCCTTTGCCGTCGATGGGCTCGCCCAGCGGGCTGATGACACGGCCCAGAAAAGCATCGCCCACCGGGATACCGGCGCGCTTGCCGCTGCGGGTGACCATAGTGCCCACACCAACGGTCTCGGCACCATCGAACAGCATAACGCCCAGCTGCTCGGGCTCCACGCTTTCCACCATGCCCTTGGCACCGTTTTCAAAGGTGACGATCTCGCCGTACACAGCGCGGTTCATGCCGTCAATGTGCACGATGCCATCGGCAGAGGAGATGACCACGCCGCCCTCGGCAGAGGTCTCGGCGGGCTTGTAGTCCTCAATGCGGGTCTTGAGGGTAGCCAGCGAGGGCTTGCCCTCCATCATTTTGTCCAGCTGATGACGGCCGGAATTGTCGAACACGCGGTCGCCCACCTGCAGGACATAACCGGAAAGCAGGCTCTCGTCCACGGTGATGTTCAGGATGACTTCCGTGGCGTCATACAGCTTTTTGATCTCCGACTTGATGCGGTCCAGATCTTTTTCGCGGAGTTTATGGGCGCAGCGCAGGCTGGCCTTGACGATGCGGTTATCCGCAAAAAATTCACGACTGAATTCAGTTGCCATTGCCTGCACCTGCTTTCTGCAGCAGATCGTCCAGCAGCTGATCATCATCCTGGGCGGTCAAATTATGTTTCAAAAGCTTTTCGCACATGGAGCGTGCCAGTGCCGTAGCCTGTGCATCTGCTTCCCGCAGCTTGTTCTGGCGCTCGATCTCCACAGCGGCCTTACCGGCAGCCACGATCTCGTCGGCCTGCTTCTGCGCATCGGCCAGCAGCTGCTGCTTTTCCACCTCGGCCTGCTTCTCGTAGGCCCAGAGCTCGAACTGGGTCCACAGCCCGGCGGTCCAGACGGTGTACATCAGATCGCTGATCCCGTCGGCGGCCATCGAATCCGATCCCCTCATGAGGTATCCTCCGCAGGCGGCATAGAACAGCGCTTCATTCCCCTGGGACTGGATCTCCATGACGTCTAAGCATGTCTGGCTGTTGCTGTTCAGGCATATATAGGATGCATGTCCGAACTCGTGCACGAGCGTGGTCACAAGCGGGATCCCGGTGTACGGCGCTCCCAGGAAGATCAGGGCGCTGTTCTGATTGAAGATCTGGATCGTGTATGCGGAGTTCAACGAGTCCGAGTTTTCGCAGATGTAGAACAGATTGTATCTCTTCATGTAGTCGACGAGATCCGGGAGGTCGCCGCCGACGTTCGACTCGTGCGCTCTCAGAAGGTTCAGGGCTCCGTCGTGGTCCAGGGACCTCAGCCAGTTCAGGTTCGAGTAGCTGAGCGTCGGGTCGCTCGAGATCATATCGCCGAGCTCGGCATACCTTTCGTACACCTCGCCGGTGCATTCCGTGAACGTCCACGCGTCGTCCGGGCCGTAGTCCCTGCTGTAGATGTTCCCGTAGCTGTACTCGGCGTAGTCGCTGTACCCCCGTTCCTGACGTCCACGAGCTGGGTGTAGACCTCCGCCGCATCGTACCATCTGTCGTACAGGAGGCCGTAGTACGCCTCGGTCCGCTGCTGGAGCGTGAGGTTCCCGACGCTGCTGTAGTTGGAGGAGGTGACGGTGATCCCGTTCACCGTCCTGGAATACTCCCTCGACATGATGTCGTCGTATTCCGTGACGAGCTGCGTCTGCCTGTCGAGGAGGGCCTTCTCCTCGGGGGTCAGAGGCTCCTCGTTCCTGATGTCGGCGGGGTCTATGCCCACGCTGTCCAGGGCCTTCTCCATCCGCCCGGTGGTATCGGAGATCAGTACCTCGCGGAGGGCGGACCTGTATGTGCTCAGGGCCGTGTCGTTGATCAGGGACCATTTCTGGTATTCTTCGGCGTATTCGGCAGGATGGATGCTGTAATCCAGATTCATCCAGATGAATTGGTTGATCGTATCGACGAGGGCCTCGTACCCGTCGTAGATGGCCGTGGCCATATCGTCCACATCGGATGCCGATTTCAGCTCCTCCAGCATGCTGTCTATCGCAGCGTTGTACTGCTTCTCCGCCTCGTCCGCGGGGAGGTACGTCTTGTCCTCCTCGTTGACGGGAAGAGGGAACACCCTGTCCGAGGCGTTGTTCCCGAGAACCGTTCCGAACGCGAGGGCGACCGCCACGGCCACGATGACCAGGGCCAGGATCCTGCCCGATGCTCTCGAATTCATGGATATGTCTCGCGTTCGAAGTATAAGATGGATGGCTAGGATGCCGCCGGCGGACCGTTCCGATACGATGGGACGGAAGCACGGGGGCCGTCGTTCCAGCGGATAACCTTATTAATGGTTGATTTATGGGTGTGCTTGCGCTCTGGTAGTGTAGCGGCCAATCATTCGGCCCTTTCGAGGCCGACACACGGGTTCGAATCCCGTCCGGGTCACCAAAAAACCGTTTCATCAGATGATGAAACGGTTTTTTTCTTTTAAGAATCTTATATCCTGTAAGCAGAAACCCATGCCGATTTTTTCAGACCGTTTCTATCTTTATGAGATTGGTATTTCCTACTGCACCGGAGGTTCCGCCTGTTATGACGATATGCTCTCCCTCTTTAAGGTTAAACATCTCTTCGGTCTTTTGCTTAGCCGTATAAAAGAGAACATCTGTTGACTCGTAAACGTCCGTAAGACACGGTACAACACCCCATGAGAGCGCCAGCTTATACCATGTTTTTTTGTTTGTCGTTATACCGAGAACATCCACCGGAGGTCTGAATCTTGAAATCATGCGTGCGGTTGAGCCGGAGAGCGTGCATGCGGCAATAACCTTCGCCCCGATATCAATTGCCATTCCGACTGTCGCATGCGAAATCGCATCCACGGTATTCTTTATCTGGAAATCCGCTTCGCGGAATCTTCTTGCATAGTGTACGCTCTCCTCCGTACGTTCCGCTATCCGCGCCATCGTTCTTACGGTGAGCACCGGATATTTTCCGGCAGCTGTCTCACCGGAAAGCATGATGGCGCTTGTGCCGTCGTAGACGGCATTCGCAACGTCCGAAATCTCCGCACGCGTCGGCCGCGGATTATGAATCATCGATTCCAGCATCTCCGTTGCCGTTATAACTCTTTTTCCGAGAAGACGGCACTTTGTAATAAGCTGCTTCTGTATGGCAGGTAAATCCTCAAAAGGAATCTCGACACCCATATCTCCGCGGCCTATCATTATACCCTCGCACTCTTCGCATATCTCTTCGATATTGTCAATTCCGGATCTGTTCTCAATCTTTGCAATTATACCGACGTCGCCGGATGTACCTATAAAATTCTTTACATCTACAAGATCCTGTCTGCAGGACACAAAGGAACAAGCGATAAAATCTATGTCATTTTTTATTCCGAACTCAATGTCCGCCTTATCCTGTTCGCTCAGATAAACCTGCTTTAAAACCTTGTTCGGGAAACTCATACTCTTTCTGTCCGAGATTTCGCCGCCCGCAATTATTTCACAGACTATGTCTCTGTCCTCAATTTTTTTAACTTTAAAAATAAGGAGTCCGTTATTTACAAGAATTCTGTCCCCGGGCTTTACCTCTTCATGGAGCATCGGATAGCTTACGGAAACAATCTTGTCTGTTCCCTCAACCTCTCTTGTCGTGAAGGTAAACTCTTCTCCGTCCTTAAGAATTTCCTTTCCGTTCTTAAAGGTCTTTATTCTGTACTCCGGACCCTTTGTGTCGAGGAGAATAGCTATCGGGAGATTCAACTCATCGCGAATCTCTTTTATGAGATTTATCTTCTTAAGATGCTCCTCGTGCGTACCGTGTGAAAAATTCAGTCTTGCAATATTCATTCCCGCTTTTGCCATCTCGGTCAGCGTTTTTTTGTCACTGCAGGACGGACCTATGGTACATACGATTTTAGTTTTTCTCATAAAATCAACTCCTCTAAGTTAGATGTTTTAAACTGATATATGAAGCAGCTCTATAAGTATTCCGAAGATAACTCCGAAGCCATAGAGAATCCCCACGATTTGAAAATTCTTTTTCATGTTTCCGTTTATTTTGAAAAGTACGAGCAAACCTATACCCGCGCCGACTAAAAGACCCGACATCATTCCGCCGAAGCTCAGCGCCCCTTCAAGATAAAGCTGTGTGATAACAACGGAGGCTGCGCAATTGGGAATAAGACCTATAAGTCCTGCGATAAGCTCACCGATAACCGGTTTGTTTGTTATGAAGCCCGACAATGTATCCTCTCCGACAAACGCGATTACCAAACCGAGTGCAAAGGATACAAGGAACAGAAAAACCGTTATCTTTAGAGTATGGTGAAGGGCCGACTTCAAAACGCCCTCCTCATCACAGTGGCAATTATCATGCTCACAAAGATGACCTATCTCAATTTCCTTGCTGTGCGGCTTGTTTTTATAAAAAAACCTTACACCGAAGTCAAGCATAAAGCCCGCAAGCATACCTATCGCAGCCTTTAAGCCGAGAACCTTAAAAATGACAGGTGCCGGAACCTGTTCCGACAGAAAAATAGGAAGCATCTCATCCGAGGTGGAGAGGTATACTGCCATAAGCGTCCCTACCGTTATTATTCTGCCGGCATAAAGGCCGGACGCCGCAGCCGAAAAGCCGCATTGCGGTACAACACCCATAACCGCACCGAAGAACGGCCCGAATCTACCGCTTTTCTTTATTAAATTTTTTGCCTTTTCACCGGTCTTGTGCTCTATAACCTCCATAAGAAGATATGTGAGGAAAAGAAACGGTATTATTTTAAGCGTATCCTTTCCGGCATCAACCAGTACATCCAGAAACATATCCAATTTTTTTCTTCCTTGTTCAATTTAAATTGCTTTTATAATTCTTTTTCAATACTTTAAAAAAATGATTTAAAAAGACTTTTTAATAATTCTTTAATTATGACAAATATTTTATTTACTCAAAACAATCATTTTTTGTCTGAAATAACAGTCTCCTATTATAATAAACATTTTATAATAATATTTGTCTTTTCAATCACAAAATACTAGCATTTAGACGGCATTTTGTCAACTTGAAGAGCGGCTTCGTTTCATAAAAACCATCGCAAAAAGCTTTAAAAAAGACATAATAAGCAGTATCACTAACCGGCATTAACTAAAAGCCCTTAAAACTTCAAAAAGGCCGGCAACATATTCGATATGCCGCCGACCACAAAAATCAAATCGTTTTGTTCTTTTTTTATTCTGTCTCCGCCTTGCTTGCCTCGATAACCTTTGCGGCTACTGCCTCAGGAGTTTCCTCATAGCGTGCAAACTCAACCTCAAAAGAGCCCTTACCTCTTGTTACCGAGCGAAGAACTGTCGGGAAATCTGCGATTTCAGCCAGGGGTACCTCTGCAACAAGCTTCTGCATACCCTTCTTGCCCTCTATAGGCTCCATGCCGAGAACACGTCCGCGTCTCTTAGTGATGTCACCCATGATGTCTCCCATGTTTTCATCCGGAAGCTCTGCCGTAAGAGTTCCGATAGGCTCGAGAAGTACCGGATTTGCCTTCGGGATACCGTCCTTATACGCAAGGGAAGCCGCCGTCTTGAAGGACATCTCGGATGAGTCAACCGGGTGGTATGATCCGTCATAAAGAGTCGCCTTAAGACCTACCATCGGATATCCTGCAAGAACACCCTTCGTGATAGAATCCTGAAGACCCTTTTCAACTGCCGGGAAGAAATTCTTCGGAACAGAGCCGCCGAATACCTCTTCACAGAATTCAAGTCCCTCGCTGTCGCAGGGCTCAAAACGAATCCATACGTCACCGAACTGGCCGTGACCGCCGGACTGCTTCTTATAACGTCCCTGTACCTCAACCTTTTTCTTTATAGCCTCACGGTATGCAACCTTCGGAGGAGCAAGCTTTACGTCAACTCCGAATTTTGCCTTGAACTTTGCAACGATAACGTCGATATGCTGCTCCCCGAGACCTGTAAGAATCTGCTCCTTAGTTTCCTTGTTAGTACCGAATGTGATTGTCGGATCTTCCTCCATAAGCTTCAAAAGACCCTGGGCAATCTTCTCCTCGTCACCCTTCTTAACTGCCTTTACAGCCATCTGCATGCACGGCTTCGGAAGGTTAAGTCCTTTGAGCTCAAGAGGATTCTTTGCACTCGTTATGGTGTCGCCTGTCTTTATACCGGCAAGCTTTGTTATAATACCGATATCTCCGGCGATTATCTCCTTTGCATCCTCCTGCTTTCCTCCGTGCGGAAGAACTATCTTACCCATTCGCTCGGTCTCGCCTGTTCTCGCACAGTAAGCAGGCGTATCCGCGGTTATCTTACCTGAGATAACTTTAACATATGAGAGCTTACCTACAAACGGGTCGGCAACCGTCTTGAAGCAAATGGCTGCAAGAGGTCCGTTTTCATCACACGGAAGCTGTACCTCATCTCCGTTTGAATCAATTGCCATCTCACCGGCCTTAGATGTAGCGGACGGTCCGAGATTTACAAGGCCGTCGAGAAGAAGGTCAACGCCCTCAAGAGTTGCGCCCGAACAGGCATATACAGGATAGAGCGTACCCTCCGTTACACCCTCAAGAAGAGCAGTAAGTGCTTCAACCTCTGTGAAAGGCTCACCGGCAAAGTACTTTTCCATAAGCTCATCGCTTGCCGTGGCAACCGATTCGTTGAACATATCTCTCATCTTGTCGAGCTTTTCGCTGTGCGGCATGTCAACTAAAGTTGCCTTGCCGTCTTTATATTCATAAGCTTTGTTCTGAGCAAAGTTTACTATATACTTTATTTTGCTGTCCTCAATAAACGGAACAACAACCGGACAGAGTTTGTTTCCGTGAATCTCCTGTAATTCCTCAAAAAGATTTCCGAAATTTGCGTTTTCAGCGTCTGTCTTGTTGATAACAAATATCTTTGAAAGGTTGCGTGCCTCTGCGGCAGCAAAAGCCTTTTCCGCGCCGACGTCATACTTTGCTTTTTCGGCGTCCGTTACTATAAGCATACAACCCGCAGCTCTTGCACCCTCTGCGAGTCCTCCGGCAAAGTCAAAAAGACCCGGAGTGTCTATAAGATTTATCTTTACGTCTTTCCACTCGAGACTTGCCACAGCACTCTGTAAAGTAGTTCCGCGCTTCTTCTCCTCGGGGTCAAAGTCCATAACAGTTGTACCGTCAGAAACCTTACCGAGTCTGTCTGTTGCCCCGGCCACATAGAGCATAGCCTCACAAAGAGTGGTTTTTCCGCGTCCTGCGTGGCCGGCAACCGCAATGTTCCGAATGTTGTTTGAGTGATAGGTTTTCACAAAAAGTCCTCCTCATATGTGGCAAAATTGCACAAAAATTGTCTACGCCTTTGCAAAGACTATGTACATTTTAACATATAATTTTTTTCTGTTCAATACTTTAAAAAAACAATCTTAATCATCAGCGTAGCAATGACCGTTTACAACCGTAAATTTTCAATATTCTTCATTGACTTTATGTACAAAAGTGTATAAAATGTTTGTGTTGTTTAAAAGACAAAAATATATGCAGATATTATTTTGTATAATTAAGGAGTTGTATTTCAATGAAAATCTGTATGATCGGCGGAACCGGACTTCTTGGTTGCGAAGCTGCTAAGCAGATGATCGCTAAAGGACATCAGGTTTCAACAGTTGCTCTTCCTCCTCTTCCGGAAGGAGCACCAATCCCCGAGGAGATGGAAATCATCTTCAAGGATATCAACAAGGCAAGCGACGCTGAGCTCGAAGAGTGGCTCAAGGGCGCAGACGCTTTCGTTTTCGCAGCAGGCGTTGACGAGCGTGTTGAATTCCCTCATCCTGTTGAGGAGTATTATCACAAGTATAACATTGCTCCCCTTGAGAGAATCTTCCCCATTTGTAAAAGGGTTGGAGTAAAGCACGCTACAGTTCTCGGTTCTTACTTTGCTTATCTTTCAAAGCAGCATCCTGAGAGAACAGATCTCAGAAAGAAGAACCCGTACTTCCGTTCACGTCTTGCTCAGGAGAAGTTCTGTGAGGATTCATGCACAGATGACTTCACAGTAGACGTACTTGAGCTTCCGTACATCTTCGGCACACAGCCGGGTCGTAAGCCGGTTTGGGTTATCCTTATCGAGCAGATCAAGATGATGGACAAGTGGCCGTTCACCATGTATCCTGCAGGCGGTACAGCAATGCTTACATGCCGTCAGGTTGGTGAGGTTATCTGCGGTTCAGCTACAAGAACTGACGCTAAAGGCTTCAACGCATTCCCGATTGCAATGTACAACATGAAGTGGAAGCCTTTCATGAAGATCGTTTACAACGCTCGCGGCATGGGTGCTGACAGAACAATCATCTCTGTTCCTCCTATCGCTATGAAGTTCGGCGTTATCAAGATGTACAAGCATTACAAGGACAACGGTATTGAGCCGGGTATGTCTCCGTTCTCAGTTGCTGACGTAATGGACCTTGACATCTTCATCGATAATTACTATGCAAAGATGCTCGGTGCTACACCGGACGACATCGAAGCTGCTATCTTCGACTCAATCAAGATTTCAGAGGCTGCTTACAACGGAACTCTTAAGCTTCTTGAAATGAAGGGTGAATAATTTCTTCATATTACTTACATAAGTAACTTTAAGCCCCTTGCCGCTACTGCGGCAAGGGGCTTTTCAGTGTATGAGTAGAGGTTCAATAATTATCCTCGTAAAAACACGGCAGGTGAACCAAAGTCGCCTGCCGTAAATATTTTCTGTAATGATTTTATTCCTGCGGAATATCCACTTTTATGCCAAGCTCCGCAAGTTGGTCGCTGTCAACCGCACTCGGACACGAAGTCATCGGCTCGGTTGCGTCCTTTATCTTAGGATAAGCGACAACGTCACGGAGAGTTTCACAGCGTAGCATCTGCATACAAAGGCGGTCAAGTCCGATACCCATTCCACCGTGCGGCGGAGGGCCGAATTTGAAAGCATCCAAAAGATAGCCGAATTTCTGATAAGCCTCTTCTTTTGAAAGGCCGAGCAGGTCAAAAATTCTGCTTTGAAGCTCAGGGTCAGTTATACGAATGGAACCTGATGAAAGCTCAATTCCGTTGAGAACAAGATCGTAAGCCTTTGCTCTGACATTTGCTTTATCGGTTTCAAGATACGGGATACACTCGTCCATAGGCGCGGTGAACGGATGATGCATCGCCACAAAAGTGCCGAGGTCCTCGTCCCAGTCAAAGAAAGGAAATTCCGTAATCCAGAGAAGATTGTACTTTTCCTTCGGGATGATATCCAGCTTCTTTGCAACCTCGGAACGAAGTGCACCGAGTATACTCATAACATGAGTGCTGTTTGTGTCGCCTATGATAAGGATAACGTCACCTGTTTTTGCATCGGCCCTTGTAAGAATCTCGTTCATTTTTTCCTCCGAGATAAACTTGCCGAAGGATGATGAAACTCCGTCATCGTTGAGTCTTACCCATGCGAGGCCCTTTGCTCCTATTCCCTTTGCAAGGTCCGTAAGCTTGTCAAGCTCCTTACGTGAAAGGGTTTTAACTGCATCCTTTGCCGTAATTCCGCGAACAGAACCGCCGCCGTTTATCGCCGATTCAAATACGCCGAAGCCGCAATCCTTAACTATTTCAGAAAGGTCAAAAAGCTCCATCTCATAACGGGTATCCGGTTTATCTGAGCCGTAACGCTCCATAGCTTCCTTATATGTAAGTCTCGGAAGCGGAAGCGGTATGTCAACATCTATGGCATCCTTGAAAACTCTCTTGATAAAGCCTTCGCCGATACTAAGAACGTCCTCCATCTCAACAAAGGACATCTCAAGGTCAATCTGTGTAAACTCAGGCTGACGGTCGGCACGAAGATCCTCGTCGCGGAAGCAGCGAGCAATCTGCATATACCTGTCAAAGCCGGCAACCATGGAGAGCTGCTTGTAGAGCTGCGGCGACTGCGGCAGAGCATAGAAATCACCCTTGTGAATACGGCTGGGAACAAGGAAGTCCCTCGCACCCTCCGGGGTTGACTTTATAAGCATCGGGGTTTCAATCTCGATAAAACCGTTCTCGTCAAAATAATCACGCGCAATCTTCGTTATTCTGTGGCGCATAAGTATATTTTTTTGAAGGTCAGGCCTACGAAGGTCAAGATATCTGTACTTAAGCCTTGTAAGTTCTGAGGTCTGGCAGTCTTCAACAATTTCAAAAGGAGGTGTTTCCGACTTCCCGAGAACACGCAGGTCGTTTACGAAAATCTCAATCTCGCCTGTCGCTATCTCCGTATTTTTCGAGGATCTCTCACGTACAAAACCTTTTGCCATAAGAACAAATTCCGACCTTGCCGAAAAAGCCTTATCAAAAATCTCTTTATCCGTGGTGTCGTCAAACGCGAGCTGAACCACACCGGTTCTGTCACGAAGGTCAATAAAGATAAGAGCGCCGAGGTCCCTTTGCTTTGCAACCCATCCGCACACCACAACCTCGCTTCCGATATCCGAAGCCCTGAGATCTCCGCAGTAGTCGGTTCTTTTAAGACCCGTCATCAAGTCCATTATGCCTTACCCCCAAAAAGTGAATTAAAATTTATTCCGGAAACGTCCAGATTTTTGAATTCGTCCCCGTCAAGAGAAAGCTTTGAAACGGATTGCTTTATCGCAACGTCACAAAAATCCTCCGCAAAAGAGTCAAGCTTCATCTGTGTAGTCACGCCCGTCTCCATATTCTTAAGTGAAAGTTCTCCGCTCACAAGCTCATCATCGCCGATAACGGCAACGAATTCGGCGCCTATTTTGTTTGCGTATTTCATCTGTGCTTTTATTCCTCTGCCGGATACATCGAACAGAGCATACACACCCTCCTCACGAAGATGCGTTGCTATCTCAGCCGCCTTAAGGCTCGCCGCCTCACCGACCGGCGCAAGGTATATGTTGCATATGTTATCCTGCGGGAGCTCGATTTCCTGCGACTCGAGAAGAAGCATAAGCCTCTCCATTCCCATAGCAAAGCCGAGTGCCGGGATATGCGCCCCGCCGAGCTCCTCACAAAGTCCGTCGTAGCGTCCGCCGCCGCAAACTGTTCCCTGCGCGCCGATTCCGGTGGCGACAAACTCAAACACGGTTCTTGTGTAGTAGTCAAGACCGCGCACTATGGTGGGGTTGATCCTGTAGGAAATATTCATGGCGTCGAGATACTTTTTAAGGCCCTCAAAGTGTGCCCTGCAATCATCACAGAGGTATTCGAGCACAGTCGGCGCACCCTTCGCAATCTCACTGCACACCGGACTTTTACAATCGAGTATTCTCATCGGGTTGCGTTCAAGTCTGCCAAGACATGTTTCACAAAGCTCGTCCCTGTGTCCCTCAAAATACTCACGCAAAGCCTTCTGATACTCAGCTCTGCAGGCCGGACAGCCTATCGAATTTATCTGGAGCCCCAAATCCGTAACCCCGAGAAATCCGAATATCTCATTTGCAAGCGAAATAACCTCGGCATCCACAGCCGGACCCTCTGCGCCGAAGCACTCAACACCGAACTGATGGAACTCACGAAGTCTGCCGGCCTGAGGCTTTTCATACCTGTAGCATGAAATCTGATAAAAAACCTTCTGTGGCATGGGCTCGTTAAAAAGTCCGTGTTCAAGGAAGGACCTTACCGCACCTGCCGTCCCCTCGGGTCGGAGAGTTATCGAGCGGCCACCCTTGTCCTCAAAGGTGTACATCTCCTTCTGTACAACGTCCGTCGTGTCACCGACAGATCTATTGAAAAGCTCCGTATGCTCGAAAACCGGCGTACGAATCTCTTTAAAACCATAATTCATCGCAATATCCGCAATTGTCTGCTCAATGAATCTCAGCTTGTGGCTATCCTTCGGCAATGTATCCTGCGTTCCCTTTATCGCGTTTGTCAGCAATGCCATGATAGAGCCTCCTTCAATTAGTCTTTAACCTGTAAATTATAATACATATAGTGTGGTTTTGCAAATAAAAGATACGCTTGTTTAGACGAAGCTATGTCCTTTTTTGCAAAAACAAGCGCCGTCACATAACGTGACGGCGTTAAGCTTCAGCTTGTACTGTTCTCAGTTCTTATTTTTGGGATTTACGATATCTCTCCAGTCAAGGTCTCCGCGTGCAAGAGAATGGATAAGAGCCTCAGCTGTTGCAATGTTAGTTGCAACAGGTATGTTGTGAACGTTGCAAAGTCTTAAAAGGTTTGCCTCGTTCGGCTCACTCGGCTTGGGATTGAGCGGATCTCCGAACATAAGGAGAAGGTCTATTTCGTTGCAGGCAATGCGGGAAGCAATCTGCTGCTCTCCGCCCTGTGCGCCGCTTAAAAATCTATGTATCTCAAGACCCGTTGCCTCCGCAACAATCTTTCCCGTCGTTCCAGTTGCGCAGATATTGTGCTGACTTAAAATACCGCAATATGCTATACAAAACTGTGTCATTAATTCTTTTTTTACGTCATGTGCAATCAAAGCTATGTTCATAATTATCTTAAGCCCCCTGATAGACTTGTATATGTATCGTTTATTTTAACACAATTTACACTCTTCATCAATACGTTTTTGTAAAAAATGTCTAAACATTGAGCGGAATATTTTCACCGTTCATCCTTTTTATTATTCTTCTGACCGCTTTCACGCTTGGAAGAGCGGGATCTATAAGCTCACCGTTAAGCATTGAGAGAGAAAGATCCATGTCGTCCGGCACAACACCTATAAGCTGAACACCCGTTGCGTCAATAACATCGTCGATGTTAAGAGCACGTCCGTTTGTAACCGTGTTCTTTTTGAAGCGGTTGATGATAAGCCTTGTCGAAACACCTTTGTCAGCCGCTTTTTTTGCGGCAACAGCGGCACTTCTCACACATACCGAGTCCGATGTGGAGATGATAAACGCCGTATCGGCCGCAGAAAGAGTAAGGGAGAGAACGTCTCCCACCCCTGCCGGACAATCAAGGATTATAAAATCAAAGTCCTTTTCATAAAGTGAAACGAGTTTTTTTATGTCATCCTCATTTACGTGAACATCACCTATAGGAGCCGCGAGAAGATACGGACCTCTTGTTTTAAGGAGAGCCGCTTCACTGTCACATCTCTCGGTTATAACATCATACCAGTCATACAGAACCGTGTCACCCACCGACAGCATGATATCAAGTGTACGGAGTGAGATATCAAAGTCAATCATCAATACCTTCTCACCCTGTGAGCTCAAAATCTTGGCAAAAGTAGTAGAAAGAGTCGACTTTCCTACGCCGCCCTTTCCGGAAGTGAACAAAATCTTTTCAGCTTTTTTCTGTTCCATTCTTTTGCCCTCCCTTAAGAAAGAAGCTCGGAGTAATTCTGAACGCCCTTAAGTTCTTTCTTTGAAAAATAGTACTGGTAGATATCCGCAGCTATTGATGAGCAAAGACTTCCCGAGTCTGCTGTCTCAACAACTATAGCCATGGCAATCTCCGGGTTGTCGTACGGTGCGTACGAGATAAGGAAGCCGTTGTTACCCTCAATGGTTTTTCCGTTTATAACCTTCTTTATTTCAGACGTACCCGTTTTCGCAGCCGCCTTTACCGGCAGTGATGAAAAAGCCCTCTTACAAAAGCCCTCGTTTGCGACAAGGTACATTCCCTCACGTACAAGCTTTAAGTTTTTATCACTTATGTTTAGCTTTGCGGCAACCTCCGGCTGCTTTTCAAAAACCGTATCCGTATAGTCATAGGACAGGATTGATTTTACAAAGTGAGGAACATACCTCGTGCCGCCGTTTGCTATGGTCGCACAGTAGTTACAAAGCTGCATGATCGTAAACTGGTGGTCAGACTGTCCGATTGCCGCCTGAAGAGTATCACCCGGACGCCATACTCCGCCCTGCGACTCTCTGTACTCGGGACCGGCAAGGATACCCTCTGCCTCGGAGAGCTCAACACCTGTTTTCTGTCCAAGACCGAAGGCGGTCGCCCATTCATCTATCTTTTCTATCCCGACCTTACGGCTTGTTTCATAAAAGAAACAGTTACAGGACTTATCGATGGCATGAGTCACGTTCATAACGCCGTGAGCCGTATGGTATGCGCAGGAGAAGGTATGGTCAAGGTACGGGTAAAGACCCGTACACTTCCATGTAAAGCTTTCGTTTATAGCCTTTTCCTGTAATGCCGCTATAGCGGTACAGGGCTTAAAGGTAGAACCCGGCTCATAGGTGCTCATAAGAGCCCTGTTCCAAAGAGGAGAGTTAATCGCCTTAGCCCATGTGCTGTAATTTTCCTTCCACGTGGAGTTGTCGTATGACGGATAAGTCGCGCAGGCGAGAACCTCGCCGCTGTTTACGTCCATAACGACAACCGCAGCACCTGCGACAGATGCAAGCTCACCCGAAAGGGAGTCAACATTTCTTTTAAGAGCATTCTGTGCTATAACCTGCAGGTTTGTGTCAATCGTAGTTATAACCGTATCACCCTGCCTAGGCTTAACAGAATAGTTTTCGGATACATTGCCTTCCGAGTCGGTCGATACGGTTTTTACTCCTCGTTTTCCGCGGAGGTACGACTCAAAGCTTGCTTCAAGGCCACTGCTTCCGTAGTCGTCTGTCATGAGATACGCGTTTCTCTTTATGGCTGCTATCTCCTCGTCGGACTTCTTTTCTTTTTCCGCCTTTTTCAGTGCTTCCTTGAGCTTTTCCTGTTCGGCGGCGTATGTCTTTGCCGAGATGCCCGACACCCTTCCCAAAATATGCGGAGCAACCGTGCCGTCCGTATACTCTCTGTAAGGAACTATTGAATTTTCAACGCCCTTGTAAAACGCGCTGTTTTCCATAACCACTGCGACAAGCTCTGTGGGAACGTCCTCGGCAAAGGTATATACCACAGAATTGGAAAAGCCGAGTTTTTTCATCTCTACACAAACGGAGGCTATCTTTATTGCGTCCTCCTTGCTGTAGTTTTCAAGCTTATACCTCTCAACAAGCGCAGTCATACAGTTTTCCGCCGTTGCATAACTGTTGAGGTTAAGCATCTCCGACGACTTAAGCCACTTTATGTCGTCATCCCTCTCATCTGCATAGGAATAACTCCCGTCAGAGTTGAGAACAATCGGCAGATTGTTTATGTACTCCCTGTTATTTTCCTCAAAAAGCTTTATGAGAGAAATAATTATCTTATCTCTCTCTTCCTGATCCTTCGGAAAATACGCGTAATTGAACACAATAGAATTTCCCTGTCTGTTCGTCACCAGAGGGGAACCGTTGCGGTCGAGAATTTCTCCCCTCGCCGCGTTCACCGTGATACTGTAGGACTTTACGGTATTTCTTGTGTGCTTGTCCTTATCGATAACCTGAACCTTGAAGAGAAAGCAGATGAATACGACAAAAGACAGAACAAAAAACACGCTCACTATTATGCTGCGTACCTTTGTTTTTTTCATGGCTCTTCTCTCCTTTCGGCAGGTATTTTAAAAATCAGTTAGGGCGGATAACCCTTGACTTATGAGGATAGCGATCCCTGAGCTTTCTCAGGAACTTTCTCATAATCACATAAAAAAGAGGGGTAAAGACGAAGGTATATACTATAGACGGAAGATAAAAAGTCACAAATAGCAGCAGTCCTCCCTCAATTCCCCTGCATATAACGAAAATAAACCAATGCAGAAACGCATAAAGAACGATTGCAACAGAGGACAAAAGAAGTGCTGTTGAAAGGTTGTTTCTCATAAGATAGTTGATAAGCAGGCCTACGACGGTCGCTACTATCATGAGGAACAATGCATTGAACCCGTCACCGCGTGCGGCAGTTGCGTCCCAGATGGCACCGGCGAAGATACCCATAAGCGTTGCAGCCAAATCCCGTTCGAACATGGCAATGCAAACCACCGTCGGTATAAGCAGAAAAGCGTGTGCTCCGAAAACGGTAGGAAACATATGCGGGGTGTTTTGAAGTATACCGACAAAAAGAATCAGAAAAATAAACCCGGTCCGCCGGATACAGAGATTCATTTTTGATTTTGAAACAGCTCTCGTCACGGTAAATACCTCTATTCGGAAACATTTTGGCTTGCGCCCTGACCGTCAAATTCAGTGATGATAAGTGCATCTTCGAGATTGTCGATATCCGCACTCGGCTCAACGATAGCGTAGGATGAGATGTCGCTGTCCTCGTTCTTTACTTCCTTTACGGTTCCGACAATAAGGTCACGCGGATAAACTCCTCCCACTCCGGTGGTACAAACAATACCTCCGGCAGCAATAGATGTGGTTCTGTCAAGACCGGAAAGTCTGCAAAATCCGTCCTTTGAGAGAGATGCCGAGTTCGAGATAAAACCGGATTCCCTGGTGCGAACCTCGTATGCGCTGACGTTTACATTGGGGTCGAGAATCGTTGAAACGACGCAATATGTAGCCGACACCTTTGTCACAACGCCGACGAGCTGGCCTTTGCCGTATATGACCGGATCGTTTACCGAAATGCCGTCTGCACTTCCCTTGTTGAAGGTAAATGTCGTGAAGGCATTTGATGAATCCTTTCCTATGATTACAGCCGAAACAAACTTATAATCCGGGTTCGTTTCTTTTATTTCGAGCGCACCCTCATAGAGCTCCAGCTTCTGTTTTGTCTGCTCATAGTCGGCAAGCCTTGACTGAAGGTCCGCAATCTCACTTTCCAGGTTTTCAATCTCCGTCTTATACTTTTCCTTGGACGTGAAAAAATCTCCCACCTTCGTAAAGCCCTTTCCGACAGCCGACGCCCCCCTGTAAAAGGGCTCTGCTACGGTTCCCATGGCGGTTGAAAGCGGTGAGCTTCCGTGAGACGTAACCACGGCAAATATAATAAATGCTAGAAGCACCGTAAGTATGGCTACAAGAATTTTGAACCATGTACTCTTAAAAAATTTTTTCATAGGTAAACCACCCAAAAAGACAATGTAAAACAGACCGAAAAGGGGCTTTGTAAAAAGCCCCTTTGTTTTTAGTCATAATTCTTTGAACTTGTGAGACTGAGCATATCATTCTCGAGGCAGATGCCTGTACCGTCAACCACACAGTCAAGCGGATTCTCAGCTACATGTACCGGCATTCCGGTCTCTGCTGAAATAAGACGGTCAAGTCCGCGGAGAAGAGCTCCGCCGCCGGTTAGCATGATTCCCTGGTCGATGATATCCGCCGCAAGCTCGGGCGGTGTTTTTTCAAGGGTGGATCTTATTGCGTCAAGCACCAGATTCACGCTGTCCGAAAGTGCCTCTCTTACTTCCTCCGAGGTTATCTCAACGTTCTTCGGAAGTCCGTCTACAAGGTTTCTTCCCTTTATGTCTATTGCTCCCTCTCCTTCATACGGGTAAGCGGAGCCTATCTTTATCTTTATTTCTTCGGCTGTACGCTCTCCTATGAGAAGGTTGTACTTTCTCTTTACGTAAGCGATGATTGCGTCGTCAAAGCTGTCTCCGGCAACTCTTGCGGAACATGAAGTTACGATATCTCCGAGTGAGATAACGGCAACCTCCGCCGTACCGCCGCCGATATCAACTACCATCGATCCTGTAGCCTCAGAAACCGGAAGTCCTGCTCCTATAGCGGCTGCCATGGGCTCCTCGATAAGGCTTACCTGCTTTGCTCCCGCCGAACGTGCGGCATCATGTACTGCTCTGCGCTCAACCTCCGTAACTCCCGAAGGTATGCAAATCATAACTCTTGCCTTTGTAAGAGGAGAAGAGCTCATAGCTCTCTTTATAAATTCCTTAAGCATGTCTGCCGTTATGTCAAAATCCGCAATAACGCCGTCCTTAAGAGGTCTTACAGCGGTGATAGAGCCGGGTGTACGACCTATCATCTGCTTTGCCTCCGAGCCGACTGCGACGACTCTGTTGGGATTTGAACGAACGTCAACGGCAACAACCGACGGTTCTCTTATAACAATCCCTTTTCCTTTTACAAAAACGAGCGTATTAGCTGTTCCAAGATCTATACCAATGTCCTGCGTAAAAAGTAACATTTTAAAGACTCCTTTTTAGTTTTACGAGTGTATTATACCCTACTGACTGTCATTTCTCAACGAATAATTTTATTAATTTTATCTTAAGGGATAAATCCCGTATCTTTCGAGACTTCTCGAGACTCTCGCTATCGGAAGACCGACCACGTTGAAGTAGTCTCCGTCTATTTTTTTCACAAGCAGGCACCCTGCTCCCTGAATACCGTATGCCCCCGCCTTATCCATTGGCTCTCTTGTGGCGATGTATTCGTCTATCTTCTCCTCCGTGAGGTCATAAAAATAAACATCCGTCTTTTCCGTAAACGTTTCGCTGTCCGAAACGGATACAAGGGAAAAGGCCGTGTACACCTGATGCTTTTTTCCTGAAAGCTTCATGAGCATTTTCTTTGCTTCCTCTTCGCTTGACGGCTTTAAAAGAACCTCTCCGTCACACACGACTATTGTGTCCGCACCGAGCACAACCGACCCCAGCTTTGTGACGGGCGGCAGAGACTGAAACACCTGATTTGCCTTTTCAAATGCGAGTGTTTCAACTCCCTTTCTCGGATTTTCAAGAGAAATCCGACTTTCATCAAACTCTGACGGAAGAACGCTGAATACGTACCCTACCGAGGACAGTATCTTACTTCTTCTCGGAGAACCTGATGCAAGTATTAAGTCCATATCTTCACCTATTTCTTTCAAGTCAAAAAAGGCACCGACCGGCTTTGTCGATGCCCCATGAATCTGACTTATTATGCTTCCTCGTCTGCAGGAGTTTTTTCATCCTCAAATTCAATCTCAAACTCAAGCTTTTCTCCGCAGTTCGGGCAGATTGTTGCGCCCTCCTCGAGGATTCCCTCGTCAACACAGATTGTCTCGTGACATGCAGGGCACTCTACTTCATAGTATTCCGTTTCGTCGCCGCAGCATCCGCAGTCACACTCGTCGTAGTCGTCACCGCAGCAACAGTCGTCGTCAAGACAGTCACACTCTCCGTAAATGAGCTCCTCAAGACTTCCGAGGTCCTCGTCAACCTCGTCGAGCTGCTCACTCACGATATCCAGTGTGTCATCCAGGTCTGTTGTTGTCTCTGCGATATCCTCAAGAACGTCAATAATTGCGTTGAACATCTTTGTCTCTGCTTTTTCAGAATTCAAGTTGAGTCCTTCCGCAAGGCCCTTAAGGTATGCAACTTTCTCAATAACCGTCATCTTCTGTACCTCCAATGACCGACCGTTATGCACGGCCCATGTATTCACCTGTTCTTGTGTCAATCTGAATTACCTCTCCCTCATCGATGAAGAGAGGAACCTTAACCTCAGCTCCGGTTTCGAGAGTAGCGGGCTTTGTGGCATTAGTTGCCGTGTCGCCCTTGAAGCCCGGATCGGTCTGTGTAACTTCAAGTTCAACAAAGTTCGGCGGCTCAACACCGAAAACCTTTCCCTTGTAAGAGAGAACACGGCAAACCATGTTTTCCTTTACGAATTTAAAGTTGTCGGAGAGCTCTGTCTTGTTGATGGGAACAAGCTCGTATGTCTCCTGATCCATGAAGTAATAAAGGTCTCCGTCGTTGTAAGAGTACTCCATGTCTTTTCTCTCGACAAAAGCTGTCGGGAACTTTGCTGTGGGGTTATAGCTCTTCTCAACCACGGCTCCTGTAATAACGTTCTTTGTCTTTGTTCTTACGAACGCAGCGCCTTTACCCGGCTTTACGTGCTGGAATTCAACAACCTGAAGAACCTGTCCTTCCTCTTCAAATGTAACGCCGTTTCTGAAATCTCCCGCTGATATCATAAAATAAACCTCCGATTTGCATTTGTATACGCGTACTATTGTATATTAGTCCTCTTATTTTTTCAAGGCTTTTTTGTGACTGAGATGTAATAAATATAAAAACTCAAAATCACAAAATCATAAGCTCCTTCGGCAATGTAACGAAGTTTTCGGCTCCGTCCTCCGTGACATACAGCATGTCCTCTATCCTGACCCCGAAGCTTCCCGGAAGATATATACCCGGCTCGACCGTCACAACATTTCCCGGCTGCAGCAGTATTTGCTCATTTGCCACGGGCGAAAGTGCGGGAAATTCATGAATCTCCACTCCCACTCCGTGTCCCGTGCTGTGTGTGAAAAAGCTGCCGTAGCCCGCGTCGGTTATTATGTCGCGGCATACGGCATCCGCAGCTTTCGCCGAAATGCCGGCGCGCAGAGCCATAACACCGGCTGTCTGTGCCTTCAGCACAGTATTGTAAACCCGTCGCTGCTCATCACTGACGGACCCTACCGCAAGCGTGCGGGTGGTGTCCGAGTGATAGCCCTCATAAACCGCACCGAAATCTATGGTTACGAAATCTCCGTTCTTTATCTCGGTATTCCCCGGAACGCCGTGCGGTTTAGACGAGTTTACGCCGGTGACAACTATCGTTTCAAAAGAAATATCCTGTGCGCCGGCCTTTTTCATCTGATAATCAAGCTCAAGCGCGATATCACGCTCACGTATGCCCGGCTTTATAAGCGGTAAAATTCTCTCAAATCCGGTCTCGGCGATATTCTGAGCCCTTGCTATTTTTTCTCGTTCAACTTCACTTTTAACAGAGCGCAAAGCCTTCATCAGGTCATCAAGCTCTTCGGTAAGAGCCATTTTAAAGGAGTCGAGATAAGCCCTGTACTTTGCGGCTTCCCGTATGGTAACCCTGGAAATTTCAAGCAGAACCTCACGCACGTCATATCCGCTCATTATTTCTTTGATTTGCGTTTTGAAATCTCCTGTTCTTCCCAAAACGACCTCGCAGCTTTGTATCTTTTCGGTTGCCGCTTCGATATATCTTCCGTCCGTTACAAGAGTACTTCCGTTTTTTGAAACGACAAGCACCGCGTCCGAAACCGCAAAGCCGGTAAGGTAAAGTATACTTTCCTCACTGAATATGAGTGCGGCCTTTCCCGGACACAATTTTTCCGAAAGCTCCTTAATCTTCATCCTTATACTTCCTGTCCTGATAAGCAAAAATAATTTTTTCCGCAGCTCTTCTTATCCGAAAACTCACAACATTTTGTTTTTCCTTTTCGTGAGGATAAACATAAATACTCTGAAAGCCCATAAAATTTGCACCGAGTATATCCGTAAAGAGCTGATCCCCGACCATACATATCCGTGAAGGTCTTGTAAAAAACCTGAGGATACAGCGCAGATACCCGAAAGGCAGCGGCTTACACGCAAGGCCTACAACCGGAATACCGTATTTGTCTGCCAGAATCCTCGCTCTCTCAGTCTTGGCGTTTGACAAAAGAACAACCTTAAGGCCCTCGCTTTTAAGGCTCTGTATCCACTCATTTGCTCCCGGAAGCGGGTCTGTTGTTCTGTCGTATGAACTGGTGTTGTCTGCGTCAAGCGCAACCACCTTTATCCCCCTTGAAACAAATTCGTGTGGCTTTATTTCCGTTATACTCCTACGGCGCTTTCCCGTCCGGAAAAGCTTGTGCAAAAAAGGTCCCATATCCTTCATTTGTTTCCCTCCCGTGAAAATTATCACCGGACATATAGTAACACATCCGGAGGAAATAAAAAAGGTTCTCTCTGCCCTGCGGCGAAAAAGAACCTTTTCTCTTAATTATTTGTACTTGCGCTTACGAGCAGCTTCTGATTTCTTCTTTCTCTTTACAGAAGGCTTTTCGTAATGCTCTCTCTTTCGTACTTCCTGAATAACACCGTCGCGTGATGTCTGTCTCTTAAAACGTCTGAGAGCACTGTCGAGAGATTCATTCTCTTTAACTTTTACCTGGCTCATTTATATGTCCCTCCCTCCGAGATGTAGGGTAAATATTATAATTACACGTCCATACAGTATGGACTGTCACATTATACAGCAGCAAGCCGTAATTGTCAAACGGAATTTATGCATTTTCCATATATACGCTTGTACTCGGGAATGCAAAGGAAGCTCCGTTTTTCCTAACTATTTCGGATATACTGTAATTAATTTTCTCCTGTACCTTGAGTGACTTATCAAAGGCCTTGTCCTTGGTGAAGTAGATGATTCGTATGTCCTGGCTGCTTTCGGCAAAGCCCGCAAAGCTTACGGAGATTCTGTCGTCGCTGACTTCCTGATCCTTTTTCAGCATTTCTTCAATATCCGAAATACACTTTTCTATGGTCCTTACCTCTGCGTCATATGTAAGCCCTATCGTAAAATCAACATAACGCTTTGTCATTCGGGAACAGTTAGTTATCGGTTCGTTTACAAGCTTTGAGTTCGGCATAACGATAACCGTATCCGCAACTGTTCTCACGCAGGTACTGCGCATGGTGATATCCTCCACCGTTCCCTCAACGGACGGAGTGATGATATAGTCTCCGACGTCAAACGGCTTATCGGAAACTATGGAGAATCCGGCAAAAAGGTTTGCCGCAGTGCTCTGCGCCGCAAGTGAGAAGGTAAGACCTCCGAGACCGAGTCCCGTTATAAGACCGGAGATGTTGTATCCGAGCTCGCTTATTATTATGACGCATGAAAGGGCGATGATTATAACCTTCAGAATGTTGGCAATAAACTTTATCGCCACCGCGCTCGACTTTCTGCTGCTCTTGTCCTCAAACTTTATCACAAGAGAGGTCGCAAATGGTGTAAAGTTTGCGAGAGCCCATGTTATAAGGACGATATTGCATATCCTGAAAACCTTTGTTATAGCCGCAAACACAGATGGTGAAAAGCCTATAACCATTGCGCCCAGATAAAATCCCAAAATCAGGAAAAACGCCTTCAGCGGGCTTTGCACCGAGGTTCTTATTCCCGATCCTATCATGGGATTCTTTTTAAAAAGCTTTGCGAAAATAGCAGAAATGTTTTTTGAAAGCCACTTCCTGAAAAGGAAGAAGAGTGCGATTATAAGAACTCCGAAAATTATGTTTGCAAAGTGATTTTCAACAATCGACAAAAGGTCCTTAAAAAAACTTTTTATGTCGGCGATAAAAGTTATTTTTCCAGACATTCAAAAACACCTTAACCCTTTACAACGATATTTACAAGTCTTCCCGGAACATAGAGCTCCTTCACGATTATCTTGCCGGCAATTTCCGCCGAGATCTTTTCATCCGCCTTTGCAAGAGCAATCGCCTCGTCACTTTCGACATTTGACGCAACCATGAGCTTTGCACGGATTTTTCCGTTTATCTGAACAACTATCTCAACGGTATCCTCCACACATTTTGCCTCGTCATACTCAACCCACTTTGAGGTTGCAAGCATGCCGCCGAAGCTCTGCTCCTCCCATATTTCCTCGGTGACATGAGGAGCAAACGGGTTGAGCATGGTGATAAATGCCTTAAGCTCTGCAACAGTTATCTTTCCGTTGTCATAAATCTGATTGATAAGAGTCATAAGTGCGGCTATTGCCGTGTTGTACTTCAGGGTCTCGATATCCTCGGAAACCTTCTTTATAGTCTTATGGAACGAACTTTCAAGTTCCTTTGAGAAGTCATCGCCGGAAACAAGTATATCCTGAAGGCCCCATACTCTGTCGATAAATCTCTTACAGCCCTTAACGCTTGACTCTGACCAGGGGGCTGCCTTTTCATAGTCACCCATAAAGAGAACATAGGTACGAAGTACGTCAGCACCGTATTCGTTTACGACATCGAGCGGGTCGATTACATTGCCCTTTGACTTCGACATCTTGTCGCCGTCAGGTCCCAGAATAAGACCCTGAGCCGTTCTCTTTGCGTATGGCTCCTTGTAGGGAACCTCGCCGATATCGTAGAGGAATCTGTGCCAAAAGCGTGAGTATATAAGGTGGCGGGTTACATGCTCCATACCGCCGTTGTACCAGTCTACCGGTCCCCAGTACGAGAGCTTATCAAAGTCCGCAAATTTCTTGTCGTTATGCGGATCCATATAGCGAAGGAAGTACCATGAGGAGCCTGCCCACTGAGGCATGGTATCCGTCTCGCGCTTTGCATCTGCTCCGCACTTCGGGCACTTGCAGTTTACGAAGGAATCTATCTTTGCAAGCGGACTTTCTCCGTCCTGACCCGGCTCAAAGTTTTCAATGCTCGGAAGCCTCAAAGGAATCTCGTCATACGGTACGGGAACCATACCGCAATGCGGACAGTAGACTATGGGAATAGGCTCTCCCCAATAACGCTGACGGTTGAAAGCCCAGTCCTTCATCTTGTACTGAACGCCCTTTTCGCCTACTCCTTTTTCGGTAAGCACTTCAATCATCTTTTCGATTGAGTCTTTCTTATTTGTAAGCCCGTTGAGAATTCCCGAGTTCACCATCTCGCCGTCTCCGACATACGGACCCTTGGAGATATCTCCGCCCTTGATTACCTCGATGATATCTATTCCGAACTTCTTCGCAAACTCATAGTCACGGTCGTCATGTGCCGGAACAGCCATGATTGCGCCCGTTCCGTAACCCATCATTACGTAATCCGCAACAAAGATGGGAATCTCTCTTCCGTCAACCGGATTTATCGCAACAAGGCCGTCTATCTTAACGCCCGTCTTGTCCTTTACAAGCTGAGTTCTCTCAAACTCCGTCTTCTTGGCGCACTCGTTTCTGTATGCGGAAATAGCATCCATGTTGGATATTCTGTCGGAATACTTGTCAATCATCGGATGCTCCGGCGCCATAACCATGAAGGTAACGCCGTAGAGCGTGTCCGGTCTGGTTGTGTAGATGCGGAGCTTTTCGTCGGTATCCTTTACGGGGAAGTTTACAAAAGCGCCGGTGGATTTACCTATCCAGTTAACCTGCTGGAGCTTTATGTTGGGAAGATAATCAACGTCGTTAAGACCCTCAAGAAGCTTGTCTGCATATTCGGTAATTCTCAGATACCATACATCCTTTGACTTCTGAACAATCTCAGAATGACAGATATCACATTTACCGCCCTGTGAGTCCTCATTTGAAAGAACAACCTTACATGAGGGGCAATAGTTTACAAGAGTTTTGTCACGGAAAGCCAGCCCGTTTTCAAACATCTTTAAAAAGATCCACTGAGTCCACTTGTAGTAGTCCTCCTGCGTTGTATCTATAACACGGGTCCAGTCGAAGGAAAAGCCGACCTTTTTAAGCTGCTCCGAAAAGCGCGCAATGTTCATATCCGTAACCTTACGCGGATGTATGCCTGTCTTTATCGCATAGTTTTCGGTCGGAAGTCCGTATGCGTCAAAGCCTATGGGAAAAAGTACATTGTAGCCCTGCATCCTGCGCTTTCTGGAAACAACCTCAAGACCGGAATATGCCTTGATATGTCCCACATGCATTCCTGCGCCGGACGGGTACGGAAACTCTACAAGTCCGTAAAACTTCGGTTTATCCGAATTGTCCTCTGCATGGAAAACTCCTGCTTCTTCCCACTTTTGCTGCCATTTTGCCTCATTGGCTTTAAAATCGTATGGTTTCATCTTCTATTTCATTCCTTTGAATTAATTTGCAAATTTATCAGTTGAAATCTCTTCCGCATCAGCCCAGAGCTTTTCCAGGTTATAGTGCTCTCTTGCGTCCGGCAGGAAGATATGGACGATTACATCGCCGAAGTCAAGCAGCAGCCAATCCGTTGCTTTACCCTCAAGTCTGCCGTTCTCACCGAGCTCTCCCATCCTGAAATCTACCTCGTCGGCGAGAGCCTTTATATGTGTAGTGGATGTTCCGTTTGCTACAACAAAATAGTCGCTTATGGCCGTAAGGTCCGAAATCCTGAGAACCCTTATGCCGACCGCCTTCTTTTCGTCAAGAATCTTTACGATATTTTCTGCCTTTTCGATACTTGTCATCTGTGCTCTCCTGTTCTTATCTTAAAAGTGCGCACATCTCATTGTACGCGTCTATTGTGTCCTGATTGATTATTCTGTCATGGGCAAGCAGCTCGTTCAGAGTAAACCGCGTGCCTGTCAGAATAGCCTCGTTTATGTCCTCAAACGCCTTTTTTCTCATTTCGTCAACGCCCGGATAATCACGTTCGTCAGAGATGTAATCGGCGATGTATATAATCTTTTCAAGCATGGTCATTCCGGCTTTTGCGGTTGTGTGATACTTTATTGCGGAAATCATCTCGGGATCCTTTATACCGAGCTCGTCACGGACAAATGCCGCTCCGGCGGGCGCATGCCATAGCTTGAAGTTGTCTTTTACAACTTTCGGCAGCTCCTCTCCGAGACTGTTCATATATCTTTCCTGTTCATCCTCGGGTGCGTTTTTTTCAATGTCATGGAGCAAACCGCAGATATACGCCTTTTCGGTATCTGCGCCGTATCGCTCTGCCAGTTTTTTTGCGGCATCCGCCACATTCAGTGAATGAATAAATCTTTTTTCTTTAAGCTTTTCCTTCATTATCGCGATGAATTCATCCTTGCGTTCCAGCATTGTAAAGCCCTCCTGTAATGATATATTTTAAGGTTCCGGCGGAAAGAAAATCTTTCACATCCTTTCCTTTTTCTATCTTGTTACGGATCTCCGTCGAGGAAATCTCTATAGGCTTTGTTTCAAGAAACTTTATTTTTCCCGCGGAAAGCTCTTCCGGGAAATATTCTTCGGCATATTTTTTAAGCTGCTTCACCGAAATCTCGTCGCGTCGCGTTGAGGCAACCACAGTGCAAAGTTTCAGAATATCCTTAGGTCTTCTCCACTCGTGAAGGGACGTGAGCATGTCGTCACCGACCAAAAAGAAAATCTGCGCATCCGGATAAAGAGTCCTTAACTCTTTTACCGTATCATAGGTATAGCTTTTTCCCCGCCTTAAGATCTCCAGCTCCGAAACCTCGAAAAAGTCGTCCGTAAAGGTCTCTCTGCACATCTTAAGCCTTGCCTCTGAACTTGCAAGGAGAGGACTTTCTTTATGCGGTGGTATATATGTGGGAATAATCAGAACCTTTGATAAATTGTATTCCTTTGCAAAGCTTCCGGCAATATGCAAATGTCCGAGATGCGGCGGATTAAAGGTTCCGCCGAAGACACCTATCTTCTCCATTTAAGCTCCTTATCATATCTTCCGCCGTAATTATTGTTTGCGGCAGCTCTTGCTGCGGCACGCTTATTTGCTTCTTTTTTTGCCTGCTTTTCATGAAGCTCCTCGCTGTACCTGTAGAGAATGATTACTCCGCCTATAACGCCGATTATTTCCGCTCCGGTTGCGGAGGCGAGCTTAACCGCCACGTCCTTCGGCTTCTCCGGGCAGCTCTCCAGAAGAATTTTTATCTTTATAAGCTCCTTTGCGGTAAGGACCTCGTCTGTCTGCGCAACAACCGCCTCCGTAACACCGTTTTTTCCTATCTGAAATACCGGTGTGAGAGAATGTGCCTGCGACCTCAATTTTGCTCTTTCTTTACCAGTCATTATTCTTTTACCTCTTCTTTAAGGACCTCATACATCTTATGAAGGGCCCTGCTTCTGTGACTTACCTTATCCTTTTCCTCGGGAGTTGTCTCACCGAAGGTCTTTTTTCCAGGTGCGCCGCCCGGATTTGCACCCGAATCGACATCTACAAGAAACATCGGGTCATAACCGAATCCGTTTTCTCCGCGCTCCTCAAAGCCGATAAATCCGTGACACTCGCCGCGAACTGCAAATTTTCTGCCGTCCGGAAATACGCACGCAACCGCGCACACATAATGAGCGGCTCTTTTTTCAAGGGGAACACCCGACAGTTCTTTCAGAACCTTTCTGTTGTTCTCCTTGTCATCTCCGTTCTCTCCGTCACTTGCACTGTAGCGCGCGGAGTAAATACCCGGCGCCCCGTCAAGATAGTCGATACAGAGTCCGGAATCATCCGACAAGGTCGGATATCCGCTCACCTTGCACCCGCTCTCCGCTTTGAGAAAAGCATTTTCCTCAAAGGTAGTTCCGTTTTCCTCAACCTCGGGAAGGGAAACACCCAGCTCCTTTGCCGTTTTTATCTCCACACCGAGAGGGGAGAGAATTCTCTCAAATTCAAGCTTTTTATGTTGGTTAGATGTTGCTATAAGAAAAATCATATTTTTTATTCCGTTTCTTTATTACGCCCTGTTTTTGCCTCATATGTTTATCCCATATACTCGCCTGAACTGAAAAGGTTTGACCAGAAAGAAGATTTCTTTGCCTTTTCTTCGGGCTTTTTCTCTTTCTCCTGTTCCTTTTCAGACTCATCGACGGAAGCTTTTTCTTCCGCCTCGGCTTCCGGCTTTGCTTCTGATTCGGCCTCTGCTTCAGCTTTTATCTTTGCCTCTGCTTCAGCTTTTGCCTCTGCCTCAAGCCTTGCTTTTTCTTCCGCCTCGGCCTTTGCCTCTGCCTCGAGCCTTGCTTTTTCTTCCGCCTCGGCCTTTGCGGCGCGCTCGGCAGCGGCTGCCTTATCTGCCGCAAGTCTTTCCTCGTTTACCGTGATAACCGGTTCTGCGTTGTCGCCCTCAGGTGTTACATTGAACAAGCTCTCCGCAAAGGTTGTTGCGGAAAACGGCTGAAGGTCGTCAATACCCTCTCCGACACCTATAAACTTAACCGGCAGCTTAAGGTCATTCTTTATGGAAAGAACCACACCGCCTCTTGCGGTTCCGTCAAGCTTTGTAAGAACTATTCCCGTTACGTCGGCAACCGCCATAAATTCCTTTGCCTGCGAGATAGCATTCTGTCCGGTTGTCGCATCCAGCACAAGAAAGATTTCACGGTCGGAGTACGGAAGTTCTCTGTCTATAACTCTGTATATCTTGTTAAGCTCTTCCATGAGGTTCTTTTTGTTGTGAAGACGTCCGGCAGTATCACAAATAATAACGTCCGCATTTCTGTTTATACCTGCATTTATGGTATCAAACACAACGGCTGCCGGGTCTGCTCCCTCCTTGTGCTTAACAATCTCAACATCAGCCCGCTCTGCCCATATCTCAAGCTGGTCAATAGCTGCCGCACGGAAGGTATCGGCTGCGCCGAGTATAACCTTTTTACCCTCGCTCCTGAAATAATTTGCCATCTTTCCTATGGTGGTCGTTTTTCCGACGCCGTTTACGCCTATAACGAGAATTATTGCCGGAGTTGTCACGAAGTCTATCTTCTGATCCTCTCCGAGCATTTCCGCAACAACGTCCTTGATAACGGATCTTACTTCGGAGGGATGCTTTATTCCGTTTTTTCCGACTCTTTCCTTTACCTCGTCAACGATAAAAGCCGAGGTCTCAACACCGACGTCTCCCATGATGAGAACCTCTGTAAGCTCATCATAGAGTTCATCGCCTATTTCATCAAAAGCATCGAGAACGTTGTCGATATTTCCCGAGAACTGGTCCCTGGTTTTCTTCATTCCCTTGCTTATCTTTCTGTTAAAAAATCCCACTGGTATCTTTCCTCCCGGTAGATTTTATCTTAATCAAGTCCAAGTTTTCTTGCCATTTCCGCAGTCTTGAGCTCAAGAAGCTTTGAAACTCCCTCTTCCTGCATGGTAACACCGTAAAGAACGTCCGCCTCTTCCATGGTTCCGCGTCTGTGTGTGATAAGAATAAACTGAGTGTTTGCGGTCATTCGACGTACGTACTGTGCGTATCTGGTTACATTGACATCGTCGAGAGCCGCCTCCACCTCGTCAAATATACAGAACGGGGCGGGTGTGACCTTAAGGATGGCGAAGAGCAATGCAATCGCCGAAAGTCCTTTTTCTCCTCCGGAAAGAAGGTCGATATTCTGTACGTTCTTTCCCGGCGGCTGAACCTTTATCTGAATCTCGGATTCGAGTATATCCAACTCGTTTTCAAGAAGAAGCTCAGCCTTTCCTCCGCCGAAGAGCTCGGCAAACGTCTCGCCGAAGGCCTTGTCAATTCTGGCAAACTGCTCTCTGAAACGAAGGGACATATTACTTGTAAGCTCGTCTATGAGTTTTATAAGCTCATTCTTCGACTGCTCAACGTCCGAAATCTGTGTGCTCATAAACTCATAACGCTCGGAGACTTCCTTGTACTCTTCTATTGCTCCTACGTTTACAGAGCCCAATGCCTTTATCTTATTCCTTACCTCCGTAAGCTTTATACGGCTTTCCTTTGGGTCCTCGGCAGGCTCGGATATCTCTCCTGCCTCCCTGCGCGTGAGCTGGTATTCGTCATAGAGCTTGTTGGTCGTTTCATCATACTCGCGTAGCATACCTGCCTTGCGTTCCTCAAGACGTGCAAGCTCTCCGGACAGCTGCTCTCTTTCGCCCATTTTGTTGCGCTCAAACTGGCGAAGCTTATTGCTTTCGGCCTCCGCTTCGTTTCTCTCCGCTGTAAGGTCTTCTATTTTCTGTTCGGAATCTATGTTCTGTTCTTTGAGCTTTACAACCTGCTCTTTAAGACTTTCTATCTCTTCTCTGATTTTCGCGTTTGAGTCTTCAAAAGCCTTTATTTCAAGCTTCAGCTCATCCTCTCTGGAAACTGTTGCTTCATTTTCCTCGCTGAGTCTTGAGATATTATCCCTGCAAACCTGAATATCCTTAGACAAGGACATAACCTCAAGGTCAATCTGTGCACTGCGAGCCGTCATTTCCTCACGCTTTTTAAGAAGCTCTTCCTTGCTTCCCGTAAGACCGGCAATTTCATCTTCAATGCTCTTTGACTCAGTTTCAAGCTTTTTCTCTTCTTTTTCACAGGCATCTATTATCTTTTCAAACTCTTCAACACGTACCCTTGAGTTCTTATTTTCGTCTTCAAGCTCGGAAAGAGCCTCCTCCACAGACTTAAGCTGTCCCCGCACAAGAGAAAGAGCACTTTCAAGACGCACTTTCTCCTCATTTGCGTTGGTGAGGTCCGCAGAAGCGGCAACCATGTCCGCCTTTGCCTTTGCAAGGTCCTCGGTCGTAAGCTTAAACGAATCCTCAAAGAAGGTAAGCTTCTTTCTGAGTTCCTCGAGTTCCTTTTTCTGTTCGTCAATAGCTCCCGTTCTCGACAGGATACCCGCGTTCTGAATCTTCGATCCGCCGGTCATTGAACCGCCGGCATTTATAACCTGTCCGTCAAGAGTAACTATTTTAAATCTGTTTTTATATTTTTTTCCTATCGCAATGGCGCTGTCGATATCCTCGACAACTACCGTTCTTGCAAGCTGCGCCTTTATTATTTCCGAATATTTTTTATCGGCTGACACAAGGTTGCTTGCAATGTCGACAAAACCGAAGCAATCATCAAGTCCGTCCTCGTCAAGGGTTCGTGCTTTTATGACGCTCACCGGCAGGAAGGTTGCTCTTCCCCCTTTCGTCTCCTTAAGATATCTTATCGCCTTTTTTGCGTCCGCTTCGCTGTCTACAACAACAAACTGAACCGCTGCTCCGAGCGCAGTTTCGATTGCGGTTGAGTATTTATCCTTTACGCTGATAATCTTTGAGAGAGGCCCGTGAACACCTGAAAGTGCGCCGCGTTTTGCCTCCTTCACCACAGCTCTTACGCTTCCCGAATAACCCTCCATGTTTTTTTCGAGTTCTTCAAGCATGCGTATTTTCTCTTCCTTTGATGAAAGCTCCAGACGCTTTGCCTCAATCTGATGTTTTTCATTTTCGTACTTTTCGTTACGGGTCTTTACGCGAAGTTCATACCCGTTTATGGAATTTTCAAGTGCGGTTATGTTCTCATTACACGCGTCAAGCCCGTCGGAGGCTTCCTTTTCATGCGCCTTAAAGTCAGAGACAAACTTTTCTCTCTCCGCTCTGGTCTTGTCTATGTTTTCGGACCGCGTGAGCACCTCTTCCCGGCCGGACAGAGCAGAGGATCTTCTCACTCTGCTTGCGCTGAGTTTTTCCGACACGTCGTTCAGCTTCTTTGTAAGCTCGAGAATTTTATCCGCATTTTCATCGTTTGCTTTTACGATAGACTCCGCATCCAGCGAAAGAGCTCCGAGTTCCTCCCTTTTTACGGCAATCTGTCCCTCAAGTGAAACAATCTTTTCTTCGTTTTCACTTATCTGCTGCACGGTTTCAGCACGTTCGCCCTCGGTCATTTCCATATCCTTGCTGATACGGTCTATAGACTGGCAGTTGTGCTCTATCGTATTTTCATCAACGGCAATTTTCGAGTTTATTCCGGACAACTCTTCCTCATACTGTGACATTCCGTGACGAAGATTGTCTATCTCACAGGTTATTTCCTGTGAGTGCTTTATTGCCGCCTCTATTTTCTCTTCAATACTGGCGAGCTCCGCCTCCGCGTCGCTGTGACTTTTTGAGGCTATCTCGATTCTGTGCTCCTGGTCACGAAGCTTCTCCTTAAGAGAGTCGATGGTGTAGAGCCAAAGCCCGATTTCAAGAGTCTTTTTCTCGTCCGCAAGAACAAGGAATTTCTGCGCCTTTTCACTTTGAGCCTTCAAGGGACCGACCCGCCCCTCGAGCTCCGCAAGGATATCCCGAAGTCTTATGAGATTTTCCTCAGTCTGTGAAAGTCTGCGAAGAGCGTCGGCTCTTCTGTACCTGAAATGAGAGATACCCGCCGCCTCTTCAAGCATGTCACGTCTCTCTTTAGACTTTGCGGAAACCATATCCGCAACCTTACCCTGACTGACTATGGAATAGCCGTCACGTCCGAGACCCGTATCCATAAAGAGTTCATTTACATCCTTAAGCCTTACCGTTTCCCCGTTTATTCTGTATTCGCTCTCTCCGGAACGATAGTATCTTCTTGTTATTGAAACCTCATCATTGTCATCTTGAAGTGTCCTGTCCCTGTTATCAAGGCGCAATGTAACCTCGGCAAAGCCAAGCGCCGTTCTGACGCTTGTACCGCCGAAAATGACATCTTCCATTTTTGCGCCTCGCAGGTTCTTCGTAGACTGTTCTCCGAGAACCCAGCGCACTGCATCGGAGATATTGCTCTTACCTGAGCCGTTCGGCCCGACAACAGCCGTCATTCCCTTGTCAAAACTGAGTATCGTCTTGTCGGGGAATGATTTAAACCCTTGCAGTTCAAGTGCCTTAAGTATCATTTCGTACTAACCTCTGTATAAAATTCATTTTTCTCAAGCTTTTCATCAGGAAAAACCTTGCAGAAATAATTTTTATCCCTTAATTTTACTATATTTATTCGATTCTGTCCCGTCATTTTTGAAATTTCTTTAGGATTTACAAAAATTTTATACTCTTTTTTTTCGGAATTATCATACTTTGACAAATCCTCGAGAACTCTCTCGTAAAAGAGCTTACTCTCACAAAGCTCACGAAAGGCCGGATGATACGCTCCGGCAACATATCCGTCCTCAACGTTTCCGCCCGAGTGAAGACCGAGCCTTATCACCTTTATTCCGGCTTTTTCAAACATATCGAGAAGCACGGAGCAAAGGTCTACAGCCTCGTCAAGAGTCTCCGGCACGTACTCTCCCGCTCTGTAAAGCCTGGAAAGCTCCGTTCCCGAAAGAACAACCGTGGGGTAGATACGCACGGTAGCCGGCGAGAGCTTTATAATCTCTTTTGCCGTATACACGGCTCCCTCATCCGTATCTCCGTAAAGACCGGTCATCATCTGTAGTCCCAGCTCAAAGCCATATTCTTTTATGAGCCTTGACGCATACCTTACATCCTCCGCGGTATGGCCGCGGCGATTGAGAGAAAGGACACGCTCATCCATACTCTGAGCACCGAGCTCGATAGCCTCAACACCGTAGTATTTCAGTATTTCAAGAATCTCATCATCAATCGCATCCGGACGTGTAGATATTCGTATTCCCGTGATTGAGCGGTCAAGGACATACGGCCGTGCCGCCTCCAAAAGGCTTATCATATACTCCCTTTCAACGGCTGTAAAGCTTCCCCCGAAAAAAGCAAGCTGGCCGTCATGGCAGCCCGAAGCAAGAGCAATATCCATTGCTCTTTTGACGTCATCTGCCGTGGCGGTCTCTGTTTTTCCGGAAATTATACGCTGGTTACAAAAGCTGCATGTGTTCTGACAACCGGCATGTGCAACAAATAATGCGATGTTTTTATGACTCATAGTCCCATAAGCTCCAACGCCTCGCGGGCAGCCTCCTGCTCAGCATGCTTCTTTGTTCTTCCCTGTCCCTTTCCTATAACATTTGAGTTGAGATGAACCTCAACCTCAAAGGTTTTATCATGGTCGGGACCGCTCTCTCCGACAAGCACATAAGTAAGTGTTTCTTCGGGATTTTTCTGGATAACCTCCTGCAGAATCGTCTTGTAATCCTTAAAGGAAACCTGATGATTTTCCACAGCCTTTGAAACAAATCTTAAAACGAATTTACGCGCGACCTCTATTCCGCCGTCGAGATAAAGAGAGGCTATTACAGCCTCAAATGCATCCGCAAGAATAGATGCTCTTTCTCTGCCGCCCGTCCTTTGCTCCCCTTTTCCGAGCAAAAGGTATTCGCCGAGATTTATCTCTTTTGCAAATTCATACAGGGATTTTTCACATACTGTAGAAGCTCGCAGCTTTGTAAGCTCCCCCTCGGGGATATCCCTGAAATGCTTGAAAAAATACTCGGCTGTTATAAACCCGAGAACGGAGTCCCCGAGAAATTCAAGACGTTCATTGTACTTGTGTCCGTTTCCCTTTTCGTTTGCATATGAAGAATGTGTAAGAGCTGTTTCAAGCAAGGTTATGTCTTTGTATGTGTAGCCGATTACCGACTGAAACTCCTTTATACTCATTCCTCATCACCTGTTTCTTCTAACCCTTTTTCAGAGGATGAAATACTCTCTCTGATTTCTTCGATTGCGCCGCTTTGCGCGTAGTTCACCGCCTGGCGTATCGCATTTTTAAACGCCCTTGCATCCGATGAGCCGTGGGCTTTTATAACGGGCTTTGAAATACCCATAAGAGGCGCGCCGCCGAACTCCTTGTAATCCATCTTTTTCTTGAAATCCTTCATTCCGCCGGAAATAAGGAGATAACCGAGCTTTGTAAGCGCACTTTTCATAAAAATACGTTTTATGTTTCCGAGAAGTACGCCTGCGACACCCTCATACATCTTAAGAATTACATTGCCGGTGAAGCCCTCGCATATAACAACGTCCGCTCCGCCCTTCGGTATGTCGCGCACCTCGATATTTCCCACAAAGTTATAGTCGGCTTCTTTCATTATCTCATATGTTTTGACAAGCGTTTCCGTTCCCTTGTTTTCCTCAACTCCGATATTTGCAAGTCCGACGCGTGGATTTTTCACACCCTCAACCTTTTCCATATATGTTTTTGCCATAACGGCAAAGGTATCAAGAGTTTCCGGAGAGCATGTAAGGTTTGCTCCGCAGTCCATCATCATAAACTTGCCCTCATCGGACGGCATAAGGCTTGCTATTGCGGCACGCTTCACTCCCTTGATTCTTTTGACAAGGAAGGTCGCTCCAACCACAACGGCACCTGTCGAGCCGGCAGTTACAAAGGCATCTCCCTTTCCCTGTGCGAGAAGTGAAAGGCCGAGACCCATAGAGGAATCCTTGTGAGCCTTCAAAATGGATCGCGGATCCTCACAAACCTCTATAACGTCCTCTGTATGGCAAATCTCCATATCAGAGATATCTACCTGATTTTCCTGTGCACATTCTTTTATTTTATTTTCATCGCCGCAGAGAATTATCTCACAGCCGAGTTCATCCCTTGCCAGTGCGGCTCCCTTAAGTATTTCAAGCGGTGCATTGTCGCCGCCGAATGCGTCTACAATTATCTTCATGTATATACCTCCCTCTTTTGTGGCGATGTATATCTACTCCAAAAATCAATCGTCTTTTGGCATGCTTTCATCAAAATAGCGGATAGATCTGTCGGCAAGTGCGGCATATCTCTCCTTCTTGTCCTTTATGTGTGTCTCAAGCGGCGGAAGAACGCCGAAATTTGCACCCATAGGTTGGAAATTTTCAACCTGCGGA